>RBWB01582046.1_pt1 | contig 17195 bp, 16 predicted proteins | sample 2014201 | NCBI WGS metagenome assembly RBWB01 (sample SAMN10133834, study PRJNA383868) | Human oral metagenome, whole genome shotgun sequencing project. | isolation source: supragingival plaque isolated from 88 juvenile twins | host: Homo sapiens | place: Australia
CTGTAAGAGAGATTCCTTCCTCTCTATTTTTACTGCCATTGATTTTGTTAAGGAGAATTTTGACATTACGATAGAGAAGCCAGAAGTTGTATGTAAATATTCAGCACAAAATAATCAATGTATTGGGAAACGATGCCCATTTTCAAAAGTCAATCATTTCAGTAAAAAATCCCCTGCGTGAGGTCTTGTTTGTTACGCTAGGTTATGTTGTAGAATCTATGGCGTAAGGAGGTGAAAGTCATGTCAAAATACACAACGGGAGAGTTGGCAAAGCTCTGTGGTGTTACAGTCCGAACAGTTCAATATTATGATCAAAGGGGAATCCTAATTCCAAGTGAGCTTTCTGAAGGGGGACGACGAGTTTACTCAGACAGTGAATTGAAGAGGATGAAAATCATATGTTTTTTGAGAGAATTGGATTTGTCGATTGAGGCAATCTCTCAAATACTACAAGAAGAGCATCCTGAAAAGCTACTCTCTCTTCTCATTGAACAACAAGACAAATTGCTTTCTGATGAGATTGGAAAGAAGAAGGAAAAATTGGCAAAACTTCGGGAACTAAAAAATGAGCTTGCCAGTAAAGATCAGTGCTCTCTCGAATCCATCAGTGACATGACCATAAGGATGAAAGACAAGAAAAAATTAAAAAAACTTCGTCAAATGGTATTTTTAACAGCATTGCCGATGGGCATCATGCAGTGGACTTGTATTATTTTTTGGGTTGTCAAGGGGGTATGGTGGCCATTTGCCCTTTGTTTACTTATTGCAATTGGGTGGGGAAGCATCATGATTATCCATTATTTTAGTAATGTACAATACATTTGTCCAGAATGTCATCAAACATTTCGACCCTCTGTAAAAGAGCTGATTTTAGCAAGGCATACACCAACAACTCGCAAGTTGACTTGCACTAAGTGTGGTCACAAGGGATTTTGTGTGGAGATTTGGGGAGGAGAGGAAAAAACCGTAAAAAAGTAAGCGTAAGAAAAGAGCCAACCATCTGACTTGTCGGTGGTTTGGCTTTTTCATTATTGATTATTTGCGGTCCTTTTGTGCACAGAGTTTAAATCTATTCTATAAAATTGAGTAAATTAGCTTATTTGACTGTCAGTTCACACACAGATGCTCGCTCGATTAGACGTGCACGCAGTAAAAATGTGCTAATTGGTATGTGATTGAGTAAACTCGAAAGTGCAAAGAAGCCGCTTTTTCCAAGCTCAGACCGATCTTGTTGAATGGTTGTGAGCGGTGGGGATAGATGAGCCGCCAGCGGGAGATCATCAAATCCAACAATACTAATATCATTAGGTACTTGATATCCCAGTTGTTGGCACTGGGTGATGGCGGCACTGGCTATAGTATCTTGGCTACAAATAATAGCCGTCATTCCACTTTTTAAAAATCTGGGTAGATGCTTTTCAATACATTCAGACAAATGATATGAGCATCCTGCATTGGCAGAGGAAGTCTTAATTCCATGTTGGTGCATGGCACGGAAAAAGGAAGCGTGCCGTATTTGTAAAACCCTCGATCCAAGGGAGCTACTTAAGTAGGCAATCTTTCGGTGGCCGAGTCGGATAAGATAGGAGACAGCCAATATCATCCCCTCATCATTGTCAATACCGACATAGGCTGTCGATGGATTGCCAACAATATAGTTGTCAAAGAGTACTGTAGGTGTACGACTAGTCTCAAAGTCCTTGATCCATGGGTCATTGAGTGAAAAGCCAATGACAAAAGCACCGACATAATTATGCCCAAGCATAAAAATATCATAGTGTTGGTTTCGCTGTGTTTGAATGTCTATCGGTATAATCTCAACTTCAAAGCCAGCAGGCTCCGCCATCTGGCGAAATCCCATAATGATATCATAGGCAAAATCATGCGGTTCTTCATATTGCATATTTTCTTTTTCTATTAATATACAGATCTTTTGTACGGGATTTTTATAACGGCGTAATTTCGTATAGTCTAAGGCAACAGCAGTTTCTAAAACTTGTTTTCTTACCGTTTCACTAATATCGGGTGCATTATTTAGTGCTTTTGATACAGTGCTCTTGGAGACTCCTATTTTATCAGCAATATCCTGGATAGTCGTCATAATTTTATATCCTTTCATAATCAATAAGAGAATTGTTGTATTTAAACAATTCTAGTACAGTGCTACAAAAATCAGTTTCTTTTTATTATATAAAATAAAAAAAATTTAGTAAAGTTTTATAAAAAAATAGACCAAAGGGATATTGCACAAATATAAAGATAGTAAATTATGTAAATTTAACGAAGACATCGGGAGAGATTGAAAATAGATTGACGAAAAAATAAAAAAGATATATATTAAACATAACGAAACAATGCGAAAATTTAAGGCGGGAGGAAGAAAGAGAATGAGAAGAGGTCTGGCAGTGTTTCTAGCAGGAATCATGACGGCAAGCCTAGCGGTAGGGCTTACTGGATGTGGAAGTAGTAAGGTGGCGAAAGGATCGGAGAAGGTCAGACTAATGGTATGGTCGCCATCAGAGGATCAATCAAAAGACAGTGGTCAATGGTTGCAGACAATGTGTAGTAATTTTGCAAAGGATCATCCAGAGTGGGACATTACTTTTGTCTATGGTGTTGCCGATGAGGCAACAGCGGCAGACCAGGTGGCACAGGATCCAGAGGCAAGTGCGGATGTGTTTATGTACGCAAATGACCGTATAACCAATCTTATTGATGCAAAGGCTGTGGCAAAGTTTGGTGGAAAGTACAAAGAGGAGATTGAGTCAAGTAATGCAAAGGGACTTTTGGATTCCCTTACAGTGAATGGGGAGCTCTATGGCGTTCCGTTTACAACCAATACTTGGTATATGTTCTATGATAAGTCTGTATTTTCTGCAGATGATGTGAAAAACTTGGATCATATGCTGAAAAAAGGAAAGGTGTCTTTCCCATTAGTCAACTCATGGTATCTTCCAGCATTCTATCTTGGAAATGGATGTACCTTGTTCGGAGATGGAACAGATGAGTCAAAGGGTGTTGACTTTAGTGGTCAAAAGGCAGTGGATGTCACCAATTATGTGATTGATCTTGCAGACAATCCGAATTTTAAAATTGATGCCGATGGTTCTGCACTTGCAGGTCTTCGTGATGGCAGTGTAAATGCAATGTTTACGGGTTCTTGGGATGCAAAGGCAATCAAGGAAGCATTGGGTGACAATATGGGTGTTACGACTCCACCGACATTTACAGTGAATGGACAGGATAAGCAAATGCTTTCCTATGCAGGTTCAAAGGCTGTCGGAGTCAATGCACACAGCCAATATATGGAGCAGGCAGTTGAGCTTGCGGTGTATCTGGGTGGACTAGATGCTCAGAAGGCACATTATGAGATGAGAAATGTTATTCCATGTAATACTGAACTTCTAAAGGACAAGGAAGTTGCATCAGATGAACTTGTTCAGGCACAGAATAATACCTTTAACAATACCTCTGTTCTTCAGCCATTTGTATCGGCAATGAGCAATTGTTGGACACCAGTTGAGAATATGGGAAAAGGAATCCGCAACAAGAGTGTGACACATGAAAATGCAAAAGAGCAAGTAGAAGCAATGAATGCAGCAATGAATAGTAATGGAATCAAGTAAGGGGTAAATGGAATGAGTTTATTTAAGAAAAGAGTTAATGAATTTCCAACGCCATATACATGTAAAAATGCGATAAAAGAGGGCGGATTAGAGACAAAACTTTCCATGATTCTAATGGGATTGGGAAATATTGTACATGGGCAGGTAATCAAGGGACTTTTATATTTGGCCATTGAGATCGCTTACATTGTCTTTATGGTGGTCAATGGAATTGGGTTTATTGGTAACCTTCGCACATTGGGATCTGTAGAACAACAAGAAGTTTGGGATCAAGCTAAGCAGATTTATCTCTACACAAAGGGCGATCAGTCCGTTCTGATTTTGCTCTATGGTGTGACGGCAATATTAATTACTGTTTTGATGTTCTTTGCTTGGAGAGGAGCTTTAAAGAGTGCCTATAAGGCTGAGCGTCTTCACAAGGAAGGAAGACATGTCAATAACTTTGGAGAAGATTTGAAGTCTCTTCTTCATGAGAATTTGTATCGCCTGTTTATGACACCACCAACAGCATTTGTCTTTGTATTTACTATCCTTCCACTTGTATTTATGATCTGTATGGCCTTTACGAATTACAGCCGTATTGACAATCATTTAATGCTCTTTAACTGGGTAGGACTTGACAACTTCAAGACATTGTTTGATTCAGGAAGTATCTTAGGAAGTACCTTCTGGTCAGTGCTTGCTTGGACTGTAATTTGGGCGTTCTTTGCAACATTTAGTAACTATATTTTTGGAATGATTTTATCCCTTTTGATCAACAGAAAGGGAACAAAAGCAAAAGCATTTTGGAGATTTTGTTTTGTACTTTCTTGTGCAGTGCCAATGTTTGTCTCTCTTTTGATTATGCGTACAATGTTACAGCCAGAGGGAGCCATTAATGTGCTTTTGAGAAATTTGGGATTGATTGCAAAAGATGCAAGCCTTCCATTTTTTACAAATCCAACATGGGCAAGAGTTACTGTAATTATCATCAACATCTGGGTTGGTGTGCCATATACCTTGCTTCAGCTTACAGGTGTTCTTCAGAATATCCCAGAAGATTTGTATGAGGCGGCAAGAATGGATGGAGCGAATGCATTGCAGATCTTTACAAAGATTACATTGCCATATATGCTCTATGTGACAACACCATATTTGATTGTAACTTTTACAGGAAATATCAATAACTTCAATGTTATTTATCTTTTGTCAGGAGGAGATCCTGTTACCGATCTTTCTTCAACAGCAGGTAAGACCGATCTTTTGGTTACATGGCTCTATAAGTTGACAATCGACAAGCAATACTACAATATCGGTGCAGTTATTGGAATTATGACCTTTATTATTTTGGCTATCGGTGCACTCTTGACCTATAGAAATAGTAAATCTTACAAAGAAGAAGGAGGCTTCTAAATCATGGCAGGAAAGAAATTACAATCTGCAAAGCAGAAGAGGATGATCGACAATACCATTGTGCATATTGTGCTTGCGGTGTTGGCTGTCATTTGGCTTTTCCCTATCTTTTGGGTAATCCTTACAAGTTTCCGTGCGGAAAAAGGCTCTTATGTATCAACCTTCTTCCCAAAAGCATTTACACTTAGTAACTATACAAAGTTATTTTCTGATACATCAATTTTGAACTTTCCACAGATGTTTATGAACACCTTGTTTATTGCCATTTGTTCTTGTATTTTGTCTGCATTCTATGTACTTGCAGTGTCTTACTGCTTGTCTAGATTGAAGTTTAAGTTGAGAAAGCCTTATATGAACATGGCTATGGTTCTTGGATTGTTCCCAGGATTTATGTCTATGATCGCAGTGTACTTTATTTTAAAAGCGATGGGACTTACTCAGGGAAATCTCATTAAGTTAGCATTGATCTTGTGTTACTCTGGAGGTGCAGGACTTGGCTTTCAGATTGCAAAGGGATTTTTTGACACCATTCCAACAGCGATTGATGAGGCTGCACTTTTGGATGGATGTACGAGATGGCAGATTTTCTCAAAAATCACATTGCCATTGAGTAAGCCAATCATTGTCTATACAGTTTTAACATCATTTATGGCCCCATGGCTTGACTTCATCTTTGCAAAGGTTATTTGTAGAGCAAATTCTGACCAGTATACGATTGCCATTGGACTTTGGAAAATGCTGGAGAAGGAATATATTGATAGTTGGTACACCAGCTTCGCAGCAGGTGCAGTGTTGATTTCTATTCCAATTGCGATCTTATTCCTATGTATGCAGAAGTATTATGTCAATGGCGTATCAGGTGCAGTTAAGGGATAAAGAATGAGAGATAGAGTAGAACTAAAGAAGTATTATTCTTCAAGGGCATTCCTTAAAAATTTTGTTTATGATGGGAATGACCTTGGTGTAGAATGTAATGAGGATAAAACAACCTTCCGTCTGTGGTCACCAGAGGCGGAAGGTATCATCTTAAATTTGTATCATGCAGGAAATGGCGAAAAAGCTTATCGACAGATTCCAATGGAAGCAAGAGAAAAGGGCGTATGGAGCTGGGAGACAGATGAAGAACTTCATGGGGTATACTATGACTATTTGATTACCCGAGATGGAGAGAAAGTTTTGACAGCAGATCCCTATGCAAAGGCGTGTGGAGTGAATGGACTGCGCAGTATGGCAGTAAATTTAAAAAAGACCGACCCTGAGGGATGGGAAAAGGATCAATCACCCGAAGAAGGTGAGGAAAGAATCGTCTATGAGCTTCATGTAAAAGAGTTTTCTTGGGATAAGTCGGGTGGTTTTCCTGAGGAATATCGCGGAAAGTACAAGGCATTTACTTGTAAGCATACAACATTAAATAATGACGGAATTCATCCAACAGGTCTTGATTATCTGAAGGAGTTGGGGGTAACCCATATTCAGATTATGCCAATGTATGACTATGGATCAGTCGATGAAGATGGAGATGATACCGAATTTAACTGGGGATATGATCCAGTCAATTACAATGTTCCAGAAGGGTCCTATGCGACCGATGCCAAACATGGTGAGGTTCGCATCAAGGAGATGAAGGAGATGATCCAATCGATCCATGAAGCAGGATTTGGTGTCATTATGGATGTGGTTTACAATCACACATATTCGCTGGATTCATGGCTTCAGAAGACATTGCCTTGGTATTTTTACCGAGTATTTCCAGATGGAACGATTTCTAATGGTTCAGCTTGCGGAAATGATGTGGCCAGTGAGAGAGCAATGTGCGGAAAATATATTCTGGACTCGGTGCTCTATTGGGCCAAGGAATATCATATTGATGGTTTCCGCTTTGACTTGATGGGACTGTTGGATGTGGATTTGATGAATCGAATCAGAAAAGAACTCGACCTTCAATATGGCAAGGGAAAAAAGATTATTTATGGTGAGCCGTGGGCAGCGACAAAGACAGCAGTAGAAGGAAGAAAAAAGTTAGCGAAAAAGAATAATATCGGACTTTTAGATGAAAATGTCGGTGCTTTTTGTGACAGTACCCGTGATGGCATTAAGGGATCTGCACTCAAACCGAAAAAGGCAGGCTTTATCAATGGGGCACAGAAAAAAGAAGATGAGATGTTGGCCAGTGTGATGGCATGGTGTGCAAATCCATATCAGGCAAGGGGATGGAAAAATGTCAAGGCTCCTTCCCAGATTGTCACCTATGTATCGGCACATGACAATCATACCTTGTGGGATAAGTTAAAGGAAACTGTCCCAGAAGAGGAATGTATGCGACTCAATAAGATGGCCGCTGCAGTCTATATGACCTGTCAGGGAACATTGTTCTTTTTGTCAGGAGAAGAGTTTGCTAGAACAAAAGATGGATTGGATAATACATTTAATGCTTCAATTTCATTGAATTGCCTAAAATGGGAACAGGCATGGCAAAATCACGAATTGGTTCATTACTATCAGGGATTGATTGCACTGAGAAAAAAGATTTCTGGACTTTGTGATAAATCTGAAGATAGCGATAAAAAGATCACGGATATCTGGAAAGAAAAGCAGATTGTCGGTTTTACTGTGAACAATGATGAAGGTTGCTTGTGGTCTCAGGTAAAGGTGATTTACAATGCATCAAAGAAAGCTTTCTTGTGTGACTTAGATGGAAATTGGGAGCTTTTGTGTGATGGAAATGATAGTTGGTGCTTTGAAAAAGAGATTCATGTAGATGGACAGGTAGAAGTTAGTGCACAGAGTGTAGTCATACTTGGACGAAAGTAGAGTAGGGAGAAAATCAGATGGAATTTGCCAGTGTGTATCATAGAACATCAGAACAGATGAGTTACCCCCTGGATGAAGACAGATTGATTGTAAACCTCAAAACAGGATATGATGTAGAAAAAGTTTTTATTCACTATGGAGACCCTTTTGAGGCTGGAATTCTTGGGGGAAAGGAAAAATGGACTGGAAAGAGAGAAGAAATTGTTCATAAAAAGCGTCTGTCACATCAGATTTGGTGGACAACTACACTTTTTCCATTTTATAAGAGATGCAAGTATTTTTTTGAATTACATACGAAGGATCAGGTTTGGTACTATTTTGAAGATGGCTTTTTGACCAAAGAACAATTTCATATGGATGGTCGAATGTTACAGTGTTTTATTGTACCATGGATGAATCCAGCAGATATCAACCGCACACCTACATGGGTCAATGATACAATCTGGTATCAAATTTTTCCAGACAGATTTTGTAATGGAACACCAGAAAAAAATGGTGATGACATCACACCGTGGAGAGATCATGGAAGTGTGACAAATCATGAAAAGTTTGGGGGGAATTTAGAGGGCATTCGTCAAAAATTGGGTTATTTACAGGAGTTAGGAATTACGGGAATTTATTTAAATCCAATTATGGAGGCCTCTTCGAATCACAAGTATGACACAACTGATTATACAAAAATCGACCCAGCTTTTGGAAATAGTGATATAATGAAATCACTTTGCAGGGAAGCTCATGAAAGAGGAATCCATATTATGGTGGATGCGGTGTTTAACCATTGTGGAAGAAAATTTGCCCCTTGGCTCGATGTGCTAGAGCATGGAAAAGATTCTCGCTATGCAAATTGGTTTATGGTTGAAAATTGGGACGAGATTGGAAAGAGAACAGATACTAGGGATCGACGCTTTTATTCTTTTGCATTTACAGATGGTATGCCCAAGCTAAATACCAATAACGATGAGGTTATTGAATATTTTTGTAAGGTCTGTGAGGACTGGATCAAGGAATTTGGTATAGATGGCATTCGGTTTGATGTGGGAAATGAAGTATCTCATCGATTTTTAAAGCGAATCAGGACGCATTTAAAGGCAATAAAACCGGATATTTATTTGCTTGGGGAGATCTGGCATGATGCAAGTCAGTGGCTACAGGGAGATGAATATGATTCGGTAATGAATTATCCTTTGCTCAGTGGCATCCATGACTTTTTTATTGATAAAACAATGAAAAAGGATGAATTTGAATATATGGTCAATCGCTGTTATACTATGTATATGCAACAAAATAACAATGTACTTTTCAATTTGTTGGATTCTCACGACACGGAGCGGTTGATGAATCGCTTCCATAATCTGGATAAGTTTTATCAGCAATTGGCCATTCTCTTTACACTTCCAGGAAGTCCGTGCATCTACTATGGCACAGAAATTGCAATGGAAGGGGCACATGATCCAGATTGTAGAAGGTGTATGCCGTGGAGTGAGATTGATAGTCAAGAAAATCAGAAAAAGATTGCCACGATGCGCAGCTTGATTATGCTCAGAAGAAAGGAAAAGACCTGCAGAAGTCTGCATTTTCATTTTCCGCACAGTTATGAAAATGAGCGATGCGTAGAATATATCAAGATTGATGATGATGGAAACAAGATGGAAGTTCTCATCAATGCCTCAAATGAGACTGTCAAAGTGAGAGGCGAAGGAGAGGTGCTTTTTGCATATGAATTTGACGGAGAGACTCTTGGTCAAGATGGAATCTTAATCCGTAGAATTTAGAAAAAATAAAAGGAGATGTTAAGAAAGATGTCAGTAGAGGATTTGTTAAAGGAGAAGCTCGGCAAGGGAATTGCTGAGGCTTCAGACAGAGAAATTTATATCGCACTTTTGAACATGACAAAAGAGAAGATGCAGGGAATGGAGCACAATGATGGAAAAAGAAAGCTGTATTATATTTCAGCAGAGTTCCTTATTGGAAAGTTGCTCTCCAACAATTTGATTAATCTTGGACTGTTTGATGAAGTGAGAGAGCTTCTTGCAAAAAATGGTCATGATTTAACTGCCATCGAGGATGTCGAGATGGAGCCTTCACTTGGAAATGGTGGATTGGGTCGTCTTGCTGCTTGTTTCCTTGATTCTATCGCAACTCTTGGGCTCAATGGAGATGGTGTGGGCTTAAATTACCACGACGGATTATTCCTTCAAAAGTTTGTGGATAACAAGCAAAGAGAAGAGAAGAATCCATGGATTACAGATAACAGCTGGTTGACAAGAACAGATGTAAGCTTTGAGGTTCCATTTAAGGATTTCACTTTGAAATCTACAATGTACGATATTGATGTTACAGGATATCACCAGAGTAAATGCAATAAATTGCACCTTTTTGACCTTGACACCGTAGATGAGTCAATCATTGGCGAGGGTATTCAGTTCAATAAGTATGATATTTTCAAGAACTTGACATTATTCCTTTATCCAGATGACAGTGATGAGGCTGGACATTTGTTGAGAATTTACCAGCAGTATTTTATGGTGAGCAATGGTGCACAACTTATTCTCAAGGAAGCAGAGCAAAGAGGAGTAGATTTACATAAGCTTCATGAGCATGTATGTATTCAGATCAATGATACACATCCAACCATGGTGATTCCAGAGTTGATTCGCATTTTGACACAGCAAAAGGGCTTTGATATGGACACAGCAATTGATGTTGTGAGCAAGACTTGTGCATACACCAATCACACCATTTTGGCTGAGGCGTTGGAGAAGTGGCCAATTCACTACTTGGAGAAGGTAGTACCTCAGTTGATGCCAATTATCCGTGAGTTGGATGCAAGAGTAAGAGCAAAGTTCCAGGACGAGAGAGTCTATATTATTGACAATGAGAACCGTGTTCATATGGCTCATATTGATATTCATTATGGATATGCAGTGAATGGTGTAGCCGCTCTTCACACAGACATTTTGAAGGACTCCGAGTTAAAGCCTTTCTATGATATCTATCCAGAGAAGTTTAACAACAAGACCAATGGTATCACCTTCCGCAGATGGTTGTTGCACTGCAACTATGAGTTAGCTGACTATTTGAAGGAGCTCATTGGCTCAGGATTTATGGAAGATGCGACAAACTTAGAGAAGTTGTTGGCCTATGAGAATGACGAGAAGGTTCTTCAGAGATTGAGAGAGATCAAGAAGGATGCAAAGATCGAGTTGAAGAAGTACTTGAAGAAGACACAGAATATTGATGTGGATGAGAATTCTGTATTCGATATTCAGATCAAGCGTCTCCATGAGTATAAGAGACAACAGATGAATGCACTTTATGCAATTTACAAGTATAAGGAAATCAAGAAGGGAAATCTTCCAAAGCGTCCACTCACTATGATTTTTGGAGCGAAGGCTGCACCAGCTTATACCATTGCGAAAGATATTATCCATTTGATTCTCTGCTTACAGCAGTTAGTTGACAATGACCCAGATGTAAGCCCATATATGAAGATTGTTATGGTAGAAAACTATAATGTCACAAAGGCAGAAAAGCTCATTCCAGCTTGCGATATTTCTGAGCAGATTTCTCTCGCATCGAAGGAGGCTTCAGGTACAGGAAATATGAAGTTTATGTTGAATGGAGCATTGACTTTGGGAACAGAGGATGGAGCTAATGTAGAGATTCACGAGTTAGTGGGCGATGACAACATCTATATCTTCGGAAAGAAATCTGAGGATGTCATTAAGCTCTATGAGACAGGTACTTATTGTGCTGCAGACATCTATAAAAATGATCCGATGGTAGAAGATTTGGTAAGCTTTATTGTCGGCAAAGAATTGTTGCGCATTGGAGATGCTGAAAATCTGGTACGCCTGTACAAGGAAATTGTGTACAAGGATTGGTTTATGGCATTGCTTGATGTAAAGGATTATATCAAGGTAAAAGAGCAAATGCTCAGTGACTATGAGGATCAGGACAAGTGGGTAAAGAAAACCCTAGTAAATATTGCTAAAGCTGGTTTCTTCTCTTCTGATAGAACTATTGCAGAATACAATGAGGATATCTGGCATTTATAAGTTTTAATGAGGAGAAAAAAATGAAAAAGACAGGAATTTTAATGCCAGTCTCTGCACTCCCTTCCCGCACGGGAGTGGGAGAGCTGGGAGAAGCCGCATATCAATGGATTGAGATGATGGGGGAAAATGGTGTAAAGATTTGGCAGATTTTGCCTCTAAATCCAGTGGGATATGGAAATTCCCCTTATCAGCCTTATTCCTCATGTGCAGGGGATGAACTCTATATTAGTTTGGACACTTTATATCAAGAGGGATTGCTTGAGAAAGAGCCTGTAGCTTTTAGAGAGGATACAAAATATGTGGATTATGATGCTGTGCGAGCATTTAAGGAGCCATATTTGAGACAGGCCTTTGAGAAGTTCAAGGGTAAAAATGGTCAGGATGATGATGCTTACAAGCAGTTTATGGCACAGGATTGGGTCTACACTTATGGAGTATTTCGTGCATTGAAGGTGGCCAATGAAGGAAGTTGTTGGAATGAATGGAAGATGGAAGATAGGGATTGGCCAAAGACGAGAACATCTCTTCCAGCCACAGTAGAAGAGGAGGCAAAATTTCATTGTTTTCTCCAATATGTATTCTTCTGCCAATGGATGAAGGTGAAGGAAAGGGCTAATGCCGCAGGCATTGAGGTTATGGGTGATGTTCCATTTTATGTGGGGCTTGACTCAGTGGATGTCTGGGCAGGAAAGGATAATTTCTTGCTAGATACCGATGCAAGACCTCTGTTTATTGCAGGCGTTCCACCAGATTATTTCAGTGCCACAGGACAAAGATGGGGAAATCCAATCTATGATTGGGACTATATGAAGAAAAAGGGATATCAATTCTGGGTTGATCGAATTGGATATAGTGCAAAATTATTTGACATTATCCGCATCGACCATTTCCGTGCGTTTGATACCTTCTGGAAGATTCCAGCTTCTTGCCCAACAGCTATTGAAGGAGAATGGATTGAGGCTCCTGGATATGAGGTGTTGGATACTCTAAAGGAGAAAATCCCAGGCGTAAATTTGGTGGCTGAAGATTTGGGCGATTTGCGTCCGGAGGTTTTGGAATTAAAGGATCATTATCACTTAAAGGGAATGAAGATCCTTGTATTTTCTATTGAAACCAGTGGAAAGTATGCCCATGACATTGCAAAGAATGAAGAAAACACCATCTTTTATACAGGAACTCATGACAATGACACCTTGATGGAATGGTATCAGGGATTAAATGCCGCTGCAAAAAGAAAGGTTCGCATTTTCTTAAAGAAGCAGGGAATGAAGGATGGAAGTGTGAAGGATCGACTTTTGAGCTATCTGTTGAAGAGAAAGGCAGAGTATGCGATTATTCCAATGGTCGATATCCTAGGCTTGGGAAAAGAAGGACATATGAATACTCCGGGAACAGTGGGAAGTCCAAACTGGGAGTGGCGTATGCCTGACTTTAAAAAAGCAAAAGAAGAGATGGCAAAGTATAAAAGCTTGATGATTTCTAGATAGAAAGTAAATGCATTGGCTTTCACAATAATTTGTGAGAGCCAATGTATTTTTTTACGTCTGTTTCCGTTTTAGGCGGAAATGGAGAGAAAGATGGAAAAGACATTAGGACAGAAAATAAGAGAATACAGGCTTAAAAGAGGAATGACACAGGAAGAACTGGCAGAAATGGAATAATACCTTATTTTGTAAAGTTTGCTTGCACGGAATTTATTTTGTTAGTCAGGGACGATTATTATATTAACTTACAATAATTGCTGTAAATAAAGAAAATAATTAATTTGTTATCCATTTTATAATCGTTATGACTATAAAATACAATTTAGATTCTGTTAATGACTATTCATCGTTATAAAATGACTAGGCTTTAGTACCATCATCAAATAATATTGTTTGATTTTTAAAAAATATGATGTATAATATACTACATATATTAATTATCTACAAAACTGCCAAATGAAGTAATTTTAGACAAATATATAAATTTAATGTAAAGGAGTAAGAGTATGATTTGGTCACTTATTGTTGGTGGTTTAATAGGTTTCATTGCAGGAGCAATTACTAAAAAGGGTGAAGCAATGGGTATAATTGCTAATATCATTGCAGGTTTATTAGGTTCATCTGTAGGACAGGCGCTGTTTGGCAAATGGGGTCCGACTATGGCAGGAATGGCATTAATTCCTTCTATCTTAGGTGCAGTAATTGTTATTGCTGTTGTATCATTTTTCTTTGGGAAAAAGGAATGAGCTAGCTTTTCTCGAATGATATGATTTGGAAATAAAAATTAATTTCAATGAAAGGAGATATAATTATGTCAATTGAAGAAAAAATCGACCAGGCTAAGGGTGCAGTAAAAGAAGGTGTAGGCAAGTTAACCGGTGACAAAAAGACAGAAAAAGAAGGTGCAGCTGAAAAAGCAGCCGCAAAAGTCAAAGAAGTCGTTGAAGATGTTAAAGATGCTATAGAAGGAACAGTTGACGGTGTTAAGAATATTATAAATAAGGATAAAGAATAATTTTAACATCCGGATGGGATAGTACCAATCAAGGAAGAGTTCTATGTTTGAGCAAATAAAATTAGACTATGATTTTGATTCTTTGGAGCCCCATATTGATACCCTAACCATGGAAACTCATTATAAAAAGCATCATGCGACTTATACTAAGAATTTTAATGAAGCTGTTGAGAAAGCAGGACTTTCAAATAAGTCTGTAGAGGAAATTCTTTTCTCCCTGTCTTCCGTGTCTGATGAAGCTTTAAGGAATGCTCTGCAGAATAATGGTGGTGGATATTATAACCATAATCTGTATTTTTCTGTTATGGGTCCGACGAAGGACACAAAGCCTACTCCGGCTTTGGAAGAGGCTATAAAGAGAGACTTCGGTTCCTTGGATAAGCTGATAGAGACTTTGCAGAATCTGGCTTTGGGCCAGTTTGGCTCCGGCTGGGCCTTCCTTTCTGCAGATAAAGAAGGGAAGCTCTATGCCACAAAGGCTCCAAACCAGAATAATCCCTTTATGGAAGATGGAAGGCACACTCCTATATTGGGTATTGATGTATGGGAACATGCCTACTATCTCAAATATAAGAACTTAAGAGGAGATTATGTAAAGAATTTCTTTGAGGTTCTGGATTGGGAAAAGGTAAGCGAAAACTACGAAAAATGCAAATAATAGTAAGTGAAAGAAAATATTAATTTTTTGCGGAAGTGTAGTTCTAAAACCGTATATATGTTCGAGTTTTGGAACTACACTTTTTTATTTTAAAAAAAGCAGATGGGTCTCTACAATATTTTGCTAACAAAATACTTTACTTCAAAGAGCATAAAACAGAGCTTATTTTATTTGAAAGTACAAAGAAAAAAACTATATTCTTTACAATTATAGGAATACTTAAAAAGTAGAACAAGCTGAAAATGTTAGAACTTGCATAGAGAAATTACTCAAGAAAACAGAGGACTAACACACTGTAAAACTAATTTAAAATATGGTATAATGTTACAAATATAGAGTGGAACAAATTAGAAGTTATGTATGTAATGGAGTACTTGGAGGTTTATAAAACAGTATGATTAATGAAATTAAGGGAAACAATATCATATTGCGTGAGCAACAAATCGAAGATGTGAAATTCTTTACCTATTGGTACAATCAGCCACTAGTCATGTTTCAATGTGGCTTTACAGAACCTACTGATGAAGAAGCTGAGAAAGAGAGGATCAGAATTGGTCATAAAAAGAAAGACTCTGTATGGTACACAATAACAGATTTAAATGGGAATATAATAGGTGAAACGGGATTGTTGCGAATGTGGCCTGCCTGGAAATGTACTGACCTTTCGATTATCATTCCTGATCCCAAAATGCAACAAAGAGGGTATGGTACAGAGGCAATTAACCTCATGTTGGACCTTGCTTTTGTTCACTATGAAATGAACAGAGTTGCAATTGGTGTGGTAGGGCTGAATACCAACGCACTGAATTTTTATAGAAAAATCGGATTTAAGCAAGAAGGTATTGAAGAGCAAGGATATTACTATAATAACGAGTATAGTGACTTTATCATGATGAGGATTCTTCGCCAGGAATGGAGATAAAATACTGACTCCAGTTTGTCTAATTGAATATAACCGTTTGAGAAAAAGCAAATCAAAATATATTTGCTGTCTTTTATTGCTCAATTTTCGAAATAAAAGCGTCGACAAATCCAAAAATGTACCTGACCAACTGCCCACTTCTAAGCATATTGATAACTCAAAGTCTATAAAATAAAAATACAAAGCAAAATAAATTAAATATAACTGTTTATACAGTATTGATGTAGGTGATACTTACGAAAGACTTAAATATAAGCAATAAATCTATGGTAGAAAAAACGCCTTAGAAGTGTTACACTATTAAATGATAGCTAAAAAGATAGATTAGAATTTGACGAGGTAGAAAATGAAAAAAGTAATTGTTTATGTTCATGGGAAAGGTGGAAGTGCGCAAGAAGCTAACTATTATCGAAAGTTTTTTGATGATAATTTTGATATCATAGGATTTGATTATAAATCAGAAACTCCATGGGATGCCAAAGTTGAGTTTTCCAATTATTTTGACCTAATTATACCTAAATATAATAAAACTCTTCTTATTGCAAATAGTATAGGAGCATATTTTTAACTAATTTCTTTAGCAGATAAAAAAATTGAAAAAGCCATGTTAATATCACCAATTGTGGATATGGAGAGATTGATTTTAGATATGATGATTGGTGAAAATGTATCAGATGAAGAGCTTAGCATAAAAAAAGAAATAGAGACTTCTCTTGGATAAAAAATATTGGTATGAAAAAGGCTGGCTCGCTAAAGTTCGCCCTTGGAAGTGATATGAATTAAATTTTACTTTGTTAAGTCAATTAAATAAAGATGGATTTGAATAATGGAGGTAATAAAATGGCAGAAATTTGTAGAATAAATTGTGGAACAGTAAACTGCTATATAGTATCGGATAAGTCAAATGCAATATTAGTCGATACCGGAAGCAAAGAAAACATCAATGATGTAATTGCTGAATGTGATAAATACAATATGAAGCTGATAATACTTACTCATGTGCATTTTGACCATGCTGAAAATGCCTCAGCTCTATCAGAAAAATACAATATACCGGTAGCTATACATCCCTTAGATGAAGAGCTTTTTGACAGCTATGATAAGCAGCCCCTTCATTCCTACGGTCTAATCGGTAAAATTGTACTTGCTTTATCTATCAAAAAACTTCAAAATATAAAAGTTGAAAAAGCTAAAAATTTGATATTTGTCAAGGATAAAGACGAGCTTTC
>RBWB01582063.1_pt1 | contig 17117 bp, 21 predicted proteins | sample 2014201 | NCBI WGS metagenome assembly RBWB01 (sample SAMN10133834, study PRJNA383868) | Human oral metagenome, whole genome shotgun sequencing project. | isolation source: supragingival plaque isolated from 88 juvenile twins | host: Homo sapiens | place: Australia
AATATTGTCAGTTACACTTTTAGAAATATTTCTTTTTGTTCTAAGACTAGAAACTAAAAACGCCATTATTATAATTAATATAGCAAGCATTCCATATAAAAGAGTTGAAACTGCAAATCCTTTATTATTTTTCATAATATCACCTTTTTATTTTATATATAAATATATATTTATCTCCATATTTTTTAGCTTTTACTTCTTCTAAATCATCAAAATCTTCTTTTTTAGTAGTTTCTATAATAATAATCGTATTATCTTTTAAAATATTACTTTTTTTAATATTATCTATTATTTCTCTAAAAGAAATCTTTAAATAAGGAGGATCTAAATATATAATATCTACTTTTTCTTTAGATTTCTGTAAAAATTTATCATAAAATTTATACTCTATTACACATTCATCATCATTTAAATTAAGATTAGCTTTATTTACCTTAATATTTTTAATACATTTATAATTCATGTCGTTTAATATTATCTTTTTAGCACCATTACTAAGTGCTTCAAAAGCAATAATTCCACTTCCTGCAAATAAATCTAAAAAGACACTACCATTTAAATATTCAAAAATAAGAGACATTAAAGCTTCTCTTATTTTTGACATTGTAGGTCTAGTTCCTAAAACATCATGACCTATTATAAGTTTATTTTTATATTTACCACTAATAATTCTCATAATTAACTTTCTTTTAATTTAAATTTAAGTACAACTGGTTGATGATCACTTGCTATATAATCAGTATTTATTATTTCACTTTCTGCTTCTATATTAGAACTAACTATAAAACCATCTACTACTACTTGATATGTCTTATTTTTATCATAAGGGCTTTCGGCTCCTCTACATGTTCCATATAAATTTTTATTAACAGGTACTACAAATTTATATCCTTCTATTAAATCTTTATCACTTAAATCAAATACCCAATCTGGTACTTTTTTGTCCCCCATATATAATGTCTTAGAATTGGCATAATCGTGATTAAAATCTCCACCTATTATAACATAGTTACCTTTTTCTTTTTCTTCTTTCATAAAAACTTTTAACATTTCTAATTGTTTTTTTCTTATATTTCCACCTTTATCATAAGCAGACATATGAGAATTAACTATAACTAATTCTTTATTGTTTTTAAGTTTAGTTCTATGTACGCTAAAAGCTCTATCTAAATCAAAAAATTTTTTAAAAAACTCATTAGTAACTGGATAACTTCTTCTAATATTACTATAAAAATTATATTTAGAAAGTGTAAGTAATCCTGATTCACTTTTACCTATCATATCATGAAGGGGATATGCTAAATACGCTGAATGAAAATTAGAAGTGTAAACTGATGAATATCCCTTAAAAGCTTTAATTAATTCTTCTACTTGATTAACAAAATAGCTTCTATTAGCTTTTTTATCTATTTCTTGAATTAAATAAACATCCGATTTATTTTCTTTTAATATATCAATTATTTTATTTGTATTATTTATAACATTGTTTTTTGATATAGCTTTAGCATATTTACCAGATATAAATTTATTATCTTTTGTATATGCCTCATCTAAAAAGAATGAAAAATCATGATCATATGCCCCAAAACCAACGTTGTAAGTTAATACTTTATATTCTTTATTAAACTCAAAAGTTTCTTTTTGATTATTATTAATATTTAAGATTGTATTATCTTTTATTCTATAATATGTAAAATTAACATAAAGTACATATGTAATAACTACAAATAATACTATTAATATAATTCCCAATATAATTTTTAATATAGTTTTCATTTATTTACCCATTTATTTGAATAGTTTGATTCTTGTTATTATTATATTCAGTATAATAACTTGAAATTAATTCTCTATACTTAGATAAATCATCTGCTGTTTTAATAACAATCTTTCTAACTTCATGTTTTTCAGCTATATAAATATAGTATTCCATATTTAATTCTTTACTAGGTAGTTTATGATAACTAACCATAAATCCTTCGTGATCACCTAAGCTTATTCCCTTAGTAGCTAAATCTTTAATTTGATTTTTTCTTAATTGATTATTTAAGTCAGCTACTATTTTATTTTGATAAGTACTAAAATTCTTAGTTTCAGCATTTCTAATTACAGCAAGTGCAATTATAGCTCTATTTTCTTTTTCTTTATATACAAGCGGATTATTAGAATTATCAAGATGTGTAAATCTATCTGTCAAAGTAATATATCCTACCATTGAATTTCCTACTCTTGTAAATGTACTTCCTGTAACATAATGATCTATCTTACCAATTGTCTTTTTAAAATTAGCAAAACAACTACTTTCATTACCACATCCTAAAGATATAACTATAACTTTATTTACATCTACAGAACTAGTTTTTACATATCCTACTCCCTTTTGTAAACTAAAAGGAATAAAACCTCTTTCTTTTAAATATTCTCCATATCTATTAATATCTACTGGATCAGCATTCTTATATGTAATTGTAACTTCATTAGTATTTCTTCCATTTTTAGATCTTTCTACTGTTCCTTTTGTTTTAGGTAATATATTAGTAGGTTTAGATATAACATCTCCACTTAACTTAACTATATTATCATTAGCATATTTTGGATTATTAATATTGTATAAAATAATACCTGCTGCAACAACTACGATTAAAAACATCAATATTACAAAAGGCCATATATTTTTCTTCTTAGGTGTAAATTTTTTTACAGGTCTCTTTGGAGGAACAAGTCTTTCTCCAGGAGCTAAGTTATTAGCACCACATATAGAACATATACCTGTATTTGATTCAAAATAATTTCCACAAGTATTACATCTTCTTAGCATAATTTCTCCTATAATTCTTCTTCTATTTCCATTAATCTATTATATTTTGCTATTCTTTCACTTCTAGACATAGAACCAGTTTTTATTTGACCTGCATTTACTCCTACTGCAAGATCAGCAATAAATGTATCTTCTGTTTCTCCAGATCTATGAGAAATTATTGTAGAATATCCATAATTTTTAGCAAGTTCTATTGTTTCTAAAGTTTCAGTAACTGTACCTATTTGATTAAGTTTAATAAGTATAGAATTAGCTATTTTATTTTTAATTCCTTCACTCAATATTTTCTTATTAGTAACAAATAAGTCATCCCCTACATTTTGAATTTTATTATTTACTTCTTTACTATAAATAATCCAGTTCTTAATATCATTTTCATCAAGTCCATCTTCTATTGAAACAATTGGATATTTTTCTACTAATTCTTTTAAATAATCAATCATTTCTAAAGATGTCTTTTCTTCTTTAGATTTAAATACATATTTTTCTTTTTCTTTATCATAAAATTCACTAGCTGCAACATCTAGTGCTATAGCAACATCATGACCTGGTTTATATCCAGCCATCTTTATAGCTTCTACTATATATATTAAAGCTTCTTCATTATTTTTAAAGTTTGGTGCAAAACCACCTTCATCACCAACCCCTGTAGATAAATTATTATTCTTTAATAAATTTTTTAAATTATGGAAAACTTCAGAAGCTATTCTAATCTTTTCCTTAAAACTTACATCTTTTATAGGAACTATCATATATTCTTGAAAATCTACTGTAGAATCAGCATGACTTCCTCCGTTTATTACATTTAACATAGGAATAGGTAAAACATTTGCATTAATACCACCAATATATTTATAAATCTCCAAATTTTTAGATTTAGCAGCTGCTTTTAATACTGCAACAGATACTCCTAAAATAGCATTAGCACCAAGTCTACTCTTATCTTCAGTACCATCTAACTCAATCATTTTTTTATCTATAAGTCTTTGATTATAAGCATCCATTCCAATTAATGCTTCTCTTATAATAAGATTTACATTATCTACTGCTTTTAATACACCTTTTCCTAAATATCTATTTTTATCATTATCTCTTAATTCTAAAGCTTCTTTATCTCCAGTTGAAGCACCAGATGGCACTTTAAATTCACCAATAGATCCATCTTCTAAAAATACTTTAACTGCAACTGTAGGATTTCCTCTAGAATCTAATATTTCTCTTGCTTTAATATCAACTATCTTCATATTACTCTCCTATACTAAAGTATATCATAAATTTGAATAATATTTTTATTAAAATAATTTTATGTTATAATTTTACTTGATTATTAATGTCTTCATAGTTTAATGGATAGAACAAATCCCTCCTAAGGATTAGATGCAAGTTCGATTCTTGCTGGGGACACCATAAATATATATTTAAAATAAAAATACAATACTAACTATTTAAGTATTGTATTTTTTTAATAATTAATTATTTTCAGCTTCATCAAGTAATTGAAAATAAATGTTTTTTATACTTTCTTCTGGAACATTTAAATCTCTAAGTATTCCATAAGCATATTCTATATTCATCTTTAAAAATGCTTTTTCTTTATTTAAAATTTTCTTTATTATTAAATATTTTTCTTTTTCCTTAATATTATTATCATTTTCTAAAAGTAATCTTTCATTTATTTTTTTTAGTTCTTCTATCATTTTTTTCTCCTATATGTTAAAACTCCAGGAATTCCAGAATCAGTCTTCTTAATATAATCGTATTCTCCACTATCAAATTTTTCTGCTATTTCATCTTTAGATATTTTAGAAACATTCATTTCTTCATTTACTAAATAATAATCATTAAGCATTTCATATTCATTAAAACTATAATCATTAACAGTAAATATTCCTATTACACTAGCAGTTTTATCTTCATCGATAGGTAAATTATTTCTTATAAGATTAAACGATAAATTATCTACTTCTTCATCTGGTGTAAAAAATATTTTTTTCATCTTCAAGATATAGTAATATGCATCTATTCCTTTAAGTTCAGTAGATGCTATTTTTTCCATTAATATATTAAATTTATCTTTTATCTTTAATTTTTGTACATTTTCAGTAAGATTTTTATATTCTTCTAATAAATTTTCTATAGTATCTGCAGGTTTTTTATTATTTTTATCTTCTTCGTTAATTAGAGTATATACTTTGTTTAAAGAATTATTAAATTCTTCTTTTGTTTTTAAATTTAAGTTTTCACAAGTTAAGCCAATAATTGGTTGATTTAATTTTGATCTAACAATATCTCCACCTAAAATAGTAGTAACAGAGTCAGCATGTACTAAATATTTTCCTACTCTAAAGTCTAATTCTACATGTCCATCTCCATAAACTTCACCAATCATATTTTTATAATTACTTTGAAAATTTATTCCTAAATCATGTAAAAACTTAGTATAAATTACATTAAATTCAAAACAAACAGCTTTGGGATTATCTAACGTTATTTCTGAAACATATTTTAAATCTTGGTGCTTTTCTACTGCATCTCCTTTTTGATTAACTGCATAATATTCTTCATCGTAACTTAATGTCTTACACATCTTAATATAAATATACATTGCTTTTTCTAAATCACTAAGATCTTCTGGCATATTAGATATTATTTTTTGTTCTAAATCCTTATTCAATTTAATATATTTATATTTAGTATCTGTAGTTTTTAAAAACTTATTAATAGCATCTATATCAATTAATTGACCTTCTTTTAACATAGTATAATTATTAAAAATATTACTAGGGATTATATAATCTTCTATTAATTTATTATCTTCTATAAAAGTTTTTAAAATATATAAAAAATAGTCTTTAGGTATTTCATTAATTGTTTTAATCTTATCATTTTCACATACTTCACTAAATTTATCTTCTTTTAAGTTAATAAGTTCTATTAATGCTAGTATAGGTACTTCATATTCTTTATTTTCTACATTTATTTTAAAGTTGTCATTATAATGCTTAATTATAAATTTATTTAAAAATAAAGATTCTTTTAAATTATCAAACCTAGACATTATATTTTTATCTTCTTCGTATGGTTTAATAATATTCTTAATAGCATTAAATAATTGAATTTTTTTATATTCAAGTCTATTTCCAATATCACCATTAACTATAGTAGCAAAAATAAATCTAGGTGTTTCACCACTAAAATAATCTAATACATAATTATAGTATTTTTCATCCTCTAAAATTCTTTTTAAATATTCTATAGGTATATTTTCTCCCTTTATAGATACAGTTTTACCTGCTTTAATATTTTTAAAATCTTCTATAGAAGTAAATATTGTATAAGAAGACATATGTTTAAATAAAGGATTTTGTTCTATATATTCACTATTTACTAATTCTGTCATAAAATTCTCCAAATAATAAATAAATTATACCATAAAAAAAAGAAGTAAAACTTCTTATTTAATATCATTTCTATTCAATACATAAGTATTAATATAATTAAACACTGTACTATTATTATTGCTTCCTTCTATAGATACAAAATGTATTCTATCATCTTCTGCTCTAAATACCCATACTGACATCCATACTTTATCATCTTCTAAATACATATCTAATCTATAAGTTTCATACTTTTTTATTCCCACTCTTTCTCTAGTCATTTTAGCATATTGAACTACATTAGATTTCTTATATTTTTCTTCTATACTTTTTAAATAATCTAAAGGTGTTATATTAGCATTTTTACTAAGAGCTGTCATAGTAACAACGTATCTTAAATCATGTGATATATATTGCATATTGTTGGTATTAGTACTATTTTTATCTACAAATCTTTTCCAATTAGTAGGTACTTTCATATATCCATAATTAACACTTCCAATAATTTGATAATTCTTTTGTTCTACAACTTTATCTGTTTGTGGTTTATTTGTATTTGTTTCAGTAGGATTTTTATTAGTAGTTTTTTCTACTCTCTTTACTAAAATATTTAATGTTTTTAATATTTTTAACATCTCATTATCTACTTCTTTATATGTTTCTTTATCACCTACTATTGAAGTTAATGTTAACATAAAATTATAATCTGGTGCTATTACAACGTATTTTTTACCTTTAATAGTCTTAGAACCATTAGATGTTGAATATTCAAATGTTGCTAAATATACTCCACTTCTTAATAATTTAAAATCTGAGTCTGGCATAACTACATTTGTAATTGTTCTTTTATATTCAGATTTTAATCTATAAAGTAATTCTGTTCTACTATCTTTTTTAGCAAAATTATATGCTTCTATTGCTTTTGTTTGAGTAACATTATCTACTTTAAATTTAGAATTTTTTGAATTAACTAAATAATTATTATTCTTTTGCCATTCATTAGCATTATACTTTAATGAATAAAAATTATTTGCTTGAATAATACCTTCCTTATATCCTTTTTTCTTATTAAATAATGGAAATAATAGTAAGAAGGCACATATTAAAGCCATTAGAACTCCTATTACTATAAATGCTATTTTCATAGGATCCATACCTTTTTTAACAGCTTTAAACTTTTTCTTTGTTTTCATATTATTAACATATGGATTGTTATTATTTATTGGTATATTTGGATTTGTAACTGGCATACTATTTGCTGGTATGTTATTACTTACAACATTATTCCAATCTGCTGATATGTTATTATTGTTATTCATAATCTACTCCCTTTATTCTTTTTTATTTTGTAAGTCTATATGTATCTCTTGCAATTTCTACTTCTTCATCTGTTGGTACAACATATACTTTATATTTTGATTTAGTACTAGATATAATTCCAAAACTTCCTCTAGTTTCATCATTTATTTTTTCATCTAAATAAATATCTATACATTTAAGTTTATCAATTATTCTTTTTCTAGTGGTATTTGAATTTTCTCCAATTCCTGCAGTAAATACTATTCCATCTAATTTACCTTCAAGTGCAAAATAATAATTAGCAATATAACTAACTACCTTATCAGCATATATATCAGTAGCAAGTATTGCTTTTTCATCTTTTTCTTCTACTTTTGCTTCTATATCTCTAGAATCACTAGAATATTCTGATATTCCAAGTAATCCACTCTTCTTATTACAAATATTCATAAATTCTTCTATTGAAATATTAAGTTCTTCCATTATATATGGTGCTATAGAAATATCTATATCTCCACATCTAGTACCCATCATTAAACCTGATACCGGAGTAAATCCCATAGATGTATCAAAAGATTTAGAATCTTTAACAGCTGTAATACTAGCACCATTTCCTATATGACAAATAATTAAATTAACTTTATCTTTATTTAAATATTTTTGCATATATTCAGTAATATACTTATGACTTGTTCCATGAAATCCATATTTTCTAACTTTTAAATCTAAAAATTCAAGTGGTAATGGATAAGTATATTTTACTTTTGGTATTGATTGATGAAATGCTGTATCAAAAATAGCTACATGTTTAGCATCTTTTAACTTTTCTTTAACTGCTTGATATCCAATTAAATTAGCTGGATTATGAAGTGGTGCAAGAGATGCAAATTTTTCTATATTTTTTACTACTTCATCAGTTATTACAACTGAATCATCATATTTATCTGCTCCTTGAACAACTCTATGACCTACTGCTTTTATTTCATTTAAATCTTTAATAATATTTAAATCCAACAATTCCTTTAACAATATATCAATAGCAACTTTATGATCTTTTAAATCATGTTTCTTTTCTATTTTTTCACCATTTACTTTAATTTTATAACTACCATCTTTTATTCCAATTCTTTCAAATTGACCAGTTACTATTTTTTCCTCTTCTGGCATTTTATATAAAGTAAACTTTAACGAACTACTTCCTGCATTAATTGATAAGATTTTCATATTTACCTCCTAGCTATAAACATATGATATAAAATCAATATTATCGTCTTCTATCTTTATTCTACCATCTGTTGGTAATAATTCTAGTACTTTTAACATATTTTTAGTCATATCTATTATCATAGGGTTTAAACACTCATCTATAGGATATACAGGTACTAATTCTAAAAACTTATCTATATATTCTTTTTCTATCATCAAATTCTTCTCTAGTTTCAAATTTTTAAAATAATAAAATCTAAAACTATCGTTTACATAATGAATAATAAAAAAGTGCGTATCTTGATTAACAAAATTTTTAAGTGGAGATATAACTTTCATAGGTTTTACAAAGTTTCCATATAAAAATTGATTATCTTTTTCTACATTCCACATTAAAGTAGTACTCTTAGTATATTTATCTTGAAAATATAACTTTTTAAATATTTTCTTTATAGAGTTATCTACTTCTTCTTCCTTTTTCTTATTTTTTAAACTTTCTTCTACTACACTAACTAATTGTTCTATTGCTTCTTTATCTTCTACTTCTTTCATACTACCTCATTTAACATTATTAAAATTAAATTAATATTATGTTTAAGTCTATCTTTTATGTAAATTCCAACTTCTTTTAAAGCTTCTAAATCATCAACTAAATCAAGTAAAATACTTTCTTTATATCTAGGTACTTCATAAGATATTGGAAACATATGGGATAAAATCATATTTTTTTCTTTTTCATTTAATTTAAATATTTTACTAGCATTATAATATGCAAAGTATGGATGAGCATTTAACATGTATTTTCTTTCAATAACATTTATATATCTTAAGTCCCCATAAAAAAAATCATGCAAAAGACCCGCTCTTGCTGCAGCTTTATAATCTAAATTAAATTTTTTAGCTAATTTATATGCATTGTAAGATACTTTTAAACAGTGATCTAATCTAGTATTATCATGATGTCTATAAAACTTTAACTTTAAAAATTCTTCATTGTTAATGATATCTCTCACAATATCAATATATTCAAAATCTGACATTATTTTATAATTCATAATTAAATTATACTATATTAAGTCATAAAAAAAAAGAAGTAATCTTCTTTTAATTAGTTATCTTTAGTTTCTATATTTATACCAAGTTCCCCACTATATGGAAAATCTACTTTACTATTTTTAGTAGTATTGGCTTTTAAATAATTATTAAATTCACTATATACTTGATTTGGAGTTAAATTTTCAGTTGTCTTATATCTCCAATCTTTTTGTTGACCATCAACATTCATTTTTATAATATATTCATAACTCAAATTTTTTTCATCATGATTATTAATAGCATCCAAAACTGGTTTATAATATGGATCTTTATACTGATCTGCTGCAAATTCTTTTATACTATTTGCTGCGGTACCATCAGATTTTTTCATTAAAGGAACATTATTATCAGAATTATATTCTTTATCTTTTTGAATTTTATCTACTACTTCTGATGGAGTATATGTTTTTGTTTTATCTAACCATGATAAACTACTTGCTAGTTCATAGTCTCCTCCACCAGCTCCTCTTTCAAAACCAGTTCCCATTATAGTACCTTTTGTTTTATCATTTACTTTTTTATTTCCATCTGCTGAAGAAGATTCATTTGATGTTTCATTTGTATCATTTGCTAAGTTTTTAGATTCATTTTTATCAGTTTTAACAGCAGCATCTTTAGTAGCTGTTGATTGAGTAGGAGTAGTATCTTCTTTTGTTGTTCCATTTGGTGAATTAAATTTCATATTATTGTCACCAGTTAAGAAAGCATTACCACCAGATATAGTATAACCATCTTTAAAGAATTCCATACTATTAAGTTCATTTTCAAGTTCTCTAGCATGTCTTTCATCTAATAAAGTAGTATCTTCTATATTTTTTCCTATCCAACCTGTAAAAGAATCAAGTTCTTCATTTACTTCTGTTCTAATTTTACTTAATTCTTCATAAGCATTTTCTAAAGTATTTGATATTTCACCTTCGATAATATTTTGAGAAGTTAAAGCCTTAATACCACCATATATTCTATTAATACAATCATCGATATAATGAGTTACATCTTCTAAATTTTTCTTATACTCACCTACTTCAAGAACATTTATCTTTCTTTCATTCATAATTAACTCCTTATATTAATATTATTTATTTTGTATATTTTTAGCTTGTTCTGCTTCATGAGCTATATCTTCATCTATTTGTCTTTTAAGTATATTAACTAATGTAGTAAGTCCTTCTGTTTGTTTTTTTAATACTTCAGTAAATGAATCTATACTATTTTTATATGCTTCTGCATCTTTACCTTTCCATGCATTATTAACAATATCATTTGTTGCTTTATTAATAAGTCCAAAATTTGTATGTAGATTACTTATACCTTCTTCTATTCTTTTAATTTCAGCATCAGCTTGACTATAATCTATACCAATTACTTCATTTGCCATAATTATTCATCTCCTTATCTTTTATTTATCCTTTTAAAAACATCACCCATAGCTGCTACAGCATCTTCTAATTCTTTAGCATGTCTTTCATCTAATTCTGTAGTAGTAGTAATATTTTGTCTAATATACTCTGCAAATTCTTTTATCTTTTCATTCATTTCTAATTTTTTCTTTTGCATACAACCATAAACTATTTCAAAAACTCTAGTTCTTCTACCTTCAATGATCTTTTCATCATTTAAATTTCTAAAACCTGATCCTATTTTATTTAAAGAATCATCAAAATAACTTGAAATAGTATCTAAATGTGTAGCAAAACTACCTAACTCAGTAACATTTATCTCTCTTTTATCCATAGTATTCTCCTAAACATAATATTCATTACCAGATGAAAATTCACCAGACATCTTAGTAGCACTTTTTTCTTCTTCTGCTTTAAATTCTGCTACTACATCTTTTAATTTTTCTACTAATTCTTTAAAAGAGTCTGTTTGTTTTTTTAATTTATCTGAATAACCAAGAATTTTTTCTTGATATGCGTCAGCATCTTTTCCTACCCATGTATCTTTTGATATTCCATTTGTATTTTTATCAATTAATTCAACATTTGTATATAAATCTTCAATAGCTTTTTCTAATTTTTCAATTTCTACTTCTGCTTCTTGATATTTTATTCCAACAGTATTACCCATAATTATTTACCTCCTTTAGTATTTCTATAAAGTTTTTTCATATGCTTGTTTAGCTTTTTCTAAATCTAAATTAAAGAAACTATAAGTTGTTTTAGATGATTCAATAATTGAATCTGGTTTCGCTACTTGTCTAATAAAATCTTCTTTAGCTTGATTCCATTCTCTATTTGTTGGAAGCTTATCTGTATCAACTGTTAAAGTATATTCTTTTCCATCTACTTTTAATGTTTCTTTTACTGTCAAACCAACGTTATTTTCAGTCCATGGAGTATACATACCACCATGTCCATCTGAATTTTTATAAAGATCTTTTATAGAATGTATGTCATAACCTTTAGAAAATTGTCTACCAAATAGTGGTCCATCTGGATCATAATTTTTATCTTTATACATATTGTTTATATAATTTTCTGCAGTTTGTTCCATATGATAATTTGATGATTGTCCGTAAGAAGTGTTATATGAAACATTAGAAGTACCTCTATTACGCAAATTTTTATCTATTAATTCTTGCATTCTATAATTTTTTTCTTCTGGAGATAAATTAGAATGCTTTATAGTAAATTCTTCTTTACTCATCAATATACTTCCAGTTAACCTAGTCTTTTTATATTTTTCATATGCAGAGTCAATATTTTCAGGTGCTATATAATCTTCATTACTATTATTCATTTTCTCAAAATATTCAAATTCTTCTTTTGTCATACCATAAGAACTCCAAGTACCTCCCTCACCAGAAGGTTTAGTTGGATCTATATTATTTTGATTACTTGTATCTTGTTCACTAGAAGATTCATTTTGAGATTGTTCTTCACCTTGTCCTGTTGAAGTTTTACTTAAATTTTCTTCTACTTTAGCTTCATCTGCTTCTGAAGTTGTTCTTGAAGGAGCATTTTCTCCTTGTCCTGAACTATTTCCTCCAGAGGAAGAATCACCACTATTTCCATTTTGTCCCTTTTTTATACCCATTTCATCTAGTGATGCTTGAAGTTTCTTAGCTTGATCTGCATCAAGGTTTTGCATAGCTGTTCTTACAGTATCAACAAACTCTTTTACTTCATATAGTTTATCTACAACATTCTTTCTAGACTCATCCATTTCATTATATACATCTATAAATACTTTAGATCTTCTTCCTTGGATTATTTTTGCAGCATATAAATTATTAAACCCTGCTGCTATTTTATTCATAGAATCATTTACATAATCAGAATAAGTTATAAGATTTTGACCATACTTATCTAAATCATCAAGATTCATTAATCTTTCATTCATAAGTATTCTCCTCCTATTATTAATAATATACAATTTGATATATTAAGTAAATAAAAAAAAGACACTAATTATTTATAGTGTCTTTTATAGGTCTAAATGATTTTCTATGTTCTTTTATTATTCCATATTTTTTAATTGCTTCTATATGTTCTTTAGTAGGATAACCATTATTTTTAATAAAGTTGTACATTGGATACTTTTCATGAAGTTCTTCCATCATTTTATCTCTTGTAACTTTAGCTATTACACTAGCTGCAGATATCGTAATACTTTTTAAATCACCTTTAATTATATCCTCTTCTGGTATTCCCATATCAAGTCTCATAGCATCAGTAAGAATTATATCAGGTTTTATAGATAAACTATTTATAGCTTTTTTCATAGCTAAACGAGATGCTTCTAAAATATTTATTTCATCTATTTTTTTATTATCAACTATTCCAATACCTATAGCTAAAGCATCTTTTTGGATAACTTCATAGAAATAATCTCTTTTCTTTTTGGATAACTTTTTAGAATCTGTTAATCCTTCTATAAAATAATTTTTAGGAAGTATTACAGCAGATGCTACTACTGGTCCTACAAGTGGTCCTCTACCTACTTCATCTACTCCACAAATGTAATTTAAATTACTATATTTTTCTTCATATTCTCTATTATTTAGCATTTTTTATAACTTTTAATAAATTTTTATCTTTTGGATTAATAGTAATAGTTAATTTACCATACTTTAATCTTGAATAATCATAAAATTGTTTCTTTATTAAAGAATCATTAAATAGTTTTATAATATTCTTAAAGTTTTCTACATTATTATTAATATAGTAATTAATTTCTAATTTAGTTTTATTATTTTCTGTCTTAGTATCTAAAGTATAAGAAGTTGTTTCGTAGTTTTCAAATTTAATTCTCAAATTTCCCTTTTTAACTTTTTCATCATACTTGATTTCATAAAATCCACTAGTAGATATTTCAATACCTTTATCTATTTGATATGTTATATTGTGTTTAGTTAATTCAAGTGTTGTAATATCATTTATTACTTTATAATTTCTTGTTTCAAACATAAAAAGTAATGTAAATAAGAAAATACTAATATAAGAAAATATAGCTATATATTTATATTTTTTCTTATTTTGATCATGTATAAATCCTAGAATATATTTTAATAAGCATAAAGTTGCAACTATTAATGCTATAACAATTAAATATAAACTAAAAATAAAACTTCCTTTAAATATTAAGAATATTAAATATATAAAGAATAATACTCCTACTACTCCTAATGCAAATAATGGAAGTAAAAAGATATAAAGTACAATTTTTAATAATTTTAAAATAAGTTCATTTATTTTAACTAATTGCTTATTAATCATTGTAGATTTAAAAATGTTAATATCTTTTTCATCTATTAAATGTTTTATAAATTTATATAAACTTAAATAAAAATATAGATAATAGAAATTGTAAAGTGCAAATGTTAACACATTTGAAAATGTACCTTTTAAAATATTACTAAAAGTATCTATAATGAGTGCAAATATAGATGCTAAAGGAACTATAAAAGCTTTTATAATCCAAAAAATTAATACAAAAAGTAATATTTTAATAACTAATTTTAATACTTTTTTTAAGTCAAATACATTAATTTTATCTTGAATAAAAAGTAATGTTTCATATAAATAATCACTTATTCTACTAATAAACTTAATGATAGACATATTTATATTTTTCATAATTTTCTCCTTATAATCATTATAGTGAAATTTATTTATAACTTCAATTTAATCTAATGTAATTTTTCCAAACTTGTTATTTTTAAAATCTTGATATAAAAGTAAATAAGCTTTATCTATATCTACTACCCCACCTTTTAATAAACAACCTTTTCTTTTAGCAATCTTTTCTATATCTGTTAAAAAGTCAGTAAAATTATCTATTTTATAAAATTCTAAGAAACGATTTGGATATTTATCACGTAATTCTTCATATATAAAAATAGCTAAATCTTGATAATTTAATATAGCTTCATTAACACTTGATAAACTTGCAAGTCTAAAAGCCTCTTCTTTTGATGAGAACTTTTTACCAAGAATTCCAGGAGAATCAATAAATTCAAAATCAGGTGATATCTTAAGCCATTCTAAACTTCTAGTAACACCAGGTCTATTTTCTGCTTTAGCAACTGTCTTACCACATAAAGTATTAATAAGTGTTGATTTACCAACATTAGGTATACCTACTACAATCGCTCTTATTTTTCTTTTAATAAGCCCTTTATTTTCTCTTTTTTCTATTTTTTCTTTAAGTATATTTTCTGCTATATTTTTAATCTTAGATTTAATAGTTTTGTCCCCTATATATGTACATATAACATCTTTATAAGTTTTCTTTAATTCTTCTACTAACTTATCAGTTTTTTCTTTATCACATAAATCATACTTAGTAAGTATTAATATACTATCTTTATTCGTTAAAAAGTCTCTATTTAATCTAGATGTTATAGGAATTCTAGCATCAGCAAGTTCTAATACTATATCTATTAAACCTTCAATTTCTTTTATCTTTCTCTTGGTCTTTTCCATATGTCCTGGATACCAATTAAAACTTATTTTATTTTCATTTAAATTGCTCATAGCATCACTTCCTTAATTTTTCATTTTTATGAGTTCTTATATATATTTCTTTTCTACCCTTTTCAATAAAATCAGGTCTATTATTTTTAATGCCATAAACAATAGTTTCAATAGGATAATATTGTTCCACAGCATCTTGATATTCTTTTGCTTTTTCTATATCAATGCTTCCATATAATCTTAATATATCTTCTCCGAATACTCTACCTATTTCTTCCTCACTATCTTCTAGCAAATATATAAAATCGCAATATTCATCTATAATTCCAGAATCCCCAAAATCAATTACACCACATAATCTATTATCATCATTAAGCAATAAATGATTACAACTAAAATCATTATGACATAAACACTTTTTACCATCAAATATAGTTGTAATATGTAATCTTTGCATAAATTCTTCAACATATTTCTTTTCAGCATCAGTAAGACTATCATAAAGAGTATCCCTTAACAATTGATATTCCTCTAAAACATTTTTCTTGTTATCTATTGTATAAGAACTTATTTCACTATAATCCAAATCGTGCATTTGTCTTAAAAAAATAGCAATATCTTGTTTCAATAGTTCTTGATTTTCTTTAGATAAAGTAAAATAAATTTCCGGTGTTAAAAAAGTTCCTTTAATCTCTTTATACCCTAAAATAGATACTTCTTCACTTATAAATGAATATTCTATATTTGGTATTTTAATACTTGTATTTAATTTTTTATTTAAAAAATCATATATTACTTTTTCCTTTTCATACCCTTTTTTCTTATTAGTACTAAATTTAATTTTAAAAACATATTCATTATTTACAATGTATGCTTTACTGTCATATCCTTTGCCTATTAATTTTATACTATCAATATTTATATTACATTTTTCCTCTATTATCTTTTTTATATCCATTAGTTTTTCTCCTTAAAATCATACACATAAATAATTTCATAATCTGCTTTATTTATTCCTCCTGCTTTTTCATAATATTTACAAGTAGATACATTACTTCTATTAGTTATTAAATACATTTTATAACAATCAATAGTTTTAACAAAATCACAAGCAAATGATATTAAACCTGTTCCATAACCATTGCTTTTATAGTCCGGCATAACATCAATAGCGTCAAGATAGAATACTTTTCTTTTTTAATTCTTCTATTTCAAAATGTTTTATTAAATATTTCATAAAGTAAACCATATCATATATAGCTAATCTTTGATATAAATTATCAATGTGGATTAATTCTGGATAATATTTTTCTATATATGACATTATATTTGCATAATGACAGAATCAGTAAATTGTTCTGTTTCTTCACTTGCAAATTTCCAAGGTTTTCTAATCAT
>RBWB01582070.1_pt1 | contig 17085 bp, 13 predicted proteins | sample 2014201 | NCBI WGS metagenome assembly RBWB01 (sample SAMN10133834, study PRJNA383868) | Human oral metagenome, whole genome shotgun sequencing project. | isolation source: supragingival plaque isolated from 88 juvenile twins | host: Homo sapiens | place: Australia
TCTCTAGATCGTATACAGTCTCTACACCTTCACGTGCCAATTCAGATGGGAACTCGTAGGTATAGTTGCTCTCGATAGAGAGACGTGTATCCACACGAGCAGTATAAGAGACATCAGGTGCTCTCTTGGTTGACTTAACGATGACATCTGCTCCATGGGAGACTTCTAAGCCATTGTAAGACTCAGTATTCAATGTTAGTGGATTAACACTCTTAGGCTGGATATAACCTCTGGATGGTCTGTAGTGGCTATAGAGGCTCTTATTGATCTCTTCTAAAGAAAGAGTAGGGTTAAAAGACTCCTTATTCATTTCAACTGGATTGATGATTTCATCCAGTGATGCTTCTGGGATGACTGCAATCGGATGTGATCCTTTCGTGAATAGAACATCGTAGAGGATGTTATACACACGGTCAGATAGGCGATAGCCTTTCTCTAAGTAGTCCTGCATCACCTCGACCATTTGTGAACTCACCGTTTGGGGGAATATCGAGTCGGGTAGTTTGTACTGCATCTGGGCAGACTTTAGATTATTCGGACTGATAATGTAGCTAATCAAAAGCAGTGCTGCACGTTCTAAGTCAGGCAATAGCTGCATGATGGCTTCATTGTCGTCTATGTCTTGTGCTTTCTGGGAACTAATCCCTAATAGAAAGTCTAAGGATGGTCTGGTATCGGTTAAGTTACCTTCGTTATCGAATGCCTCATGGCTGGGATTACGGGTTAACTTAGCCAATAGAGAATAGCCCATCGGGTTGGCACGGATATCGTCTTCGCTAAACTTTACCGTACGATCAGTTAGGTATTTGTTTAAGGAAGACAGCAAAGGATTATTTTTAGCCATAATCACTCTCTCTTAATGGTATACTGAAAATAGAATTACTAATAGTAAAAAGGATGTTGGAATATGTTACAAGATTTCGACTATCATTATCGTGTCTATTTGGATAAGACGATTGCTTTAATAGGCACGATGGCGATAAAATCAGAGAAGGCTGCTTCTGACATGAACGAGTTGGTCATCCGCCGCCGTGGTAGGATGCCTGATAGCCAGGATAAAACGTCATGGATATATTACTGTCATTTAGCCGGTGAATATCACGAGACCGATGATCCGATAAGAGTCATCAGTGTCGATACGGCAGAAGAGATCATCTTTAATAAAGAGAATCTGCGTGAGCACAAGAACACACGTATCGAGTACAGTTACGGTACACGTAACTACAAGGAACTAATAGAGAAGCATCCGACTAAGGAGTTGCTGATACGTGGTATCTTGTATCCATGCGATAAGGATAAGGCTATACAAGCTAAAGATGGTACGATATTGGCTTACGATAAGTCTTACGTAGAGACGAATGAGTATTCGCTAATCGATAGACTACAAGAGTCGGTCTATGCGATATGGGACAGATGGTACCAGAGACAATACAACATTGACAATAAGCAATACAATGCCATCTACATGGGTGTATTGTACCAGAAGTTAGTCGAAGCACTGATGCGTATACGCTTAGAGATGTGTTTAACGAATGAAGCACACTCTTATCACTATAGACGTTTTCTAGCATCTCATGGTTTCTTGGACTTCTATCTGGAACATTTGACGATTAAACAGGCTATTAAGCTATATAAGAACATCAGATGGGTGGAAAGGTATATCGGTCAGAGACACACGCAAAGATGGTTAATCGAGCATGTGATGACTTTACGTAACTTACCGATATCGGAGTATAACTTAGAGCAGGTATACTCTAATATCCTGGAGGATGTTAAAGCATTCGCCCGTTTTGAGAAAGTCTCTTTAAATGGTCTGGAAACAGTAGACGAGTCTGATGTATTGTCATTAGAGCAATTATTGGATAAGGAAGAGCCATTAGCACCTTACAATAAGAAAGCAAGAAAAGAAATCAATGTAGAAGCTGCTGATAAAGTAGCGTATAGTCTTAGCAGTGACTTGAAGACTAAAGTGCTAGAGAGTAAGGCTATTGACTTAACGGATAGTGAAGAAGTCACTTTGCCTAATGTACTCTTAGACTTCTGGATCGAGATGGTTTATAAAGGTCTTTATCGCTCTTACGTGAATATTAGGCATCCGATTACAGGTGAACTCGTACAACTGAATGGTAAGAATGCTTTACTGTTGTATACCATGGCTACTTTAAAGTACTATCAGGTAGATACGGATTGTATCCCTGACTATACTGTAGGTTTAGGTATACGCGGTAAGAAGCCTACGAGTGCGTATATACGCAAATGGATACCGGATAATACCTTGGTACATGAGCGTTTTATCAAGATGCTTTTGGATGAATATAAGCCTATCGTACGTACTAAGAGTAATATAGACTTCTACAACCAAGCCAGAGAATGGTTCGAGAGGATCAATAACTGGTTAGACATCAGTAAACAAGATGAAGACATGGATGCGACTACGTATAAGTACACGATGGTTTATCGCATGTTTACAGTTAGACGTGTATCCTTTAGGACGAATGTTATTAAGACATTCGATGCATTTGCGACAAGTATCGCATTTAACTATCGTGATTTTAGGCGTGAGCATTGGTTAAATCTGGCGAATGACATCTGGAAAGAAGCTACTGGTATCGGTAGGCACGAAGCACAGACTCTGGTGAATATCCAGAAAGCCATGATAGGCTTGATGGAACAGCTCAGTAGCTACAGTGTACAGTTCATTCGTGATATTAACGAATTGCCGATTAAAGCCACTCGAATGAGGTCATTACGCCTAGATAGAGGTAAGACTATAGCTAGTGGTATTATTCCTGCTGATAGACTGATGGCTTTGGGTATTATTGGTGCTAGAGGATCTGCTCGAAGTAAAGACAGGACGATAGATAGTGGTATCATGAAGATACAGTCTGTAGACAGTACGGCTACTTTAGTAGAAGGATTCCATGACGTATCGGTTAAGGATCTGAAAGTGAAGAATGCCATCGTGCTGAATGATGGTAAAGTCACACGCAGTGCAGTGGCTTGTTATGTTGATGGTGATGATCTGGAAGGCGTGAAGAACCCAATGGGATTACCGAATATACCTGGTATAAGAAGTTACTTGGAAACACCTTTACCGATATTGTTCGGTATGGCTTCTACCTTTGGTTCGGATACCTCATGGGAAGAACGTCCTTTGAACAGAGACAAACCAAGAGAGCCATTGGAGTGGGCGAAGACCAAAGGCTCGAAAAATCAGTTGCAGTATCCTACACCCAAGAAGAAATAAACTGTATTAACTTAAACATGAAGACACACTACCTTAGGCTTTATAGGCTTAAGGTAGTGCTGATCGCTATGACGGCTGCCTGATCTATACAGGTAGTTCAATTTACTTTTTTAACCCAATAGACTAAGTCTACTGGCTTATGTCTAAACCACAGTAGACTAAGCCACTGTGCTTAGGATACATTATACGTATACCACTAAAAGGATAAACCAACATGGCTAAACCTATTATCCCTAACTTGAGAACGACTTTCGAATCCATCCGTACCATCGTCGGTAATGAAAACCAAGTACGTCGTGAGTTGGGTTTGCCGATGATCGTGCGTGCCAACACTACGCTTAATCAACACTTGAAGATCCTCGCCAATGTCGCCGCACCAAGCACGCAGATACCGACTGTCGGTTACTTCTGTATCGGCATGGGTGGTGTGGATTGGCAAAACTGCGATAACAACACCTCTACTTTGCCTTTCCCTAAGTTCTATCAACACACTGCTGATAAGACTGGTCTGTTTAAGATCATGCCGTTTGTCATGCGTGAACTCAACAATGACTTAACGCCTACTGAGCGTGCTCGTTATGGTTTGCGTAGACGTGAGTCTTTTAAAGGTGTCGAGTATTACGCCTATTATCTTAAACGCTTGAATCTGAATAATGTCAATGTAGAGACTAAACTGATTACAACGAATGCCGATAAGACTAAGACTGAGCGTGAGTTCAATCCTCAAGCTGCTGATTTGTCTCCACAGCCTAAGGTACTGACTGTACTGGAAGAGAATGTATTAAAGGCTACTTATGCCCGTACATTGGCTCCTGTACGTGTTGAGATCACGGAAGAAGATGCGCATGAGTTGATGAATGTGTTTAACATTCTGCATGGTGCACCTGAGAAAGCATTCATCAGTGAGATCGGTCTGGTATCTGGTATCGATCGTGTTACAGAAGTGGCTACACCGAGTGGTAATGTGCAGTTTAAAGAAGTATTGATTGCACAGATTGCCCACATTGCCTCTGTCATGCAGATGATCGGTAGTTCCAATGGTGGCTTTACCCGCATGTTTAACATCGGTATCAACGAGCCGATCATGAACGTCACTCAAGAGTAAGGAATGAGTCATTTAACCCTCATGGCCATCGACCCAGGTTCGTCGAATCTGGGCGTGGCTTTGTATACGATAGACAGTACGGATGGGTCTATAGTGTCGACACATGCGTATACGATCACGGCTAATAAGAGTAAGTTTTACTCTAAAGAGTTATCCAAAAAGATGGGTGATCGTTTCGCTAGGTTACATGCGATGCGGTGTGAGATAACAGATGCACTGAATCAGCATAGGCCAATGATGACGGCATGTGAATCTCCGTTTTATAACCCAAGGATGCCTAATGCCTACGGCGTATTAGTAGAATGCGTCTACATGATCCAGATGGCAGTATGGGATTATAACGATAGGGTAGGATTCATTCGTGTGGCACCTAAGGAAGCCAAGATGGCTGTGGGTGCGAAGAAGAATGGAAAAGATGAAGTACAAAAACAAGTGAAGAAGATGCTGGATGTATTCAAACTGGATGTGGATATTAGTAGTCTCGATGAGCATGCAGTGGATGCGATAGCGATAGGATATCACGCCTACTTGAGACACTTTAAGTTGGAGCAGACAAGATGAGGAAGATAGAGACCATCATCCGATACTTACGAAGTGAATACAAAAGGTATCGGGATATATTAACACATTACGTCATCGTGGTGTTGGTGTTATTATTGGGATTTGGTGTATTGGAGCGGACATTAACAGTCCAGTATCTGAAAAACGATGTTAATCGCCTATTGAATCGCGATTATAACAGCCTGAGAGCTAATCACGAGCTGGTCAGTATCATCCATGGTAGGAAACCTTCTTATCTTACGGATGACTATTGGGAGTCTTTAAAAGAAGAACAGGAGCGTGTGGAAGAATTAGAAGCCTCAGGCATCGTCGAGCCTCCCCTTATATGGTCACCAGCACCACCGATCAGGAGGGATCATGGCCGTTACTAACAGACGCAATAAGATCGTTAGACGCAATCAGGTACCAGATAGCAGTGATACAGTGGATGAAATCATCATGGTCGATGAAGATACAGTAGGTGAGATACAGGCATCCTTGATGATGGATGCTGTAGAAGATACAGTAGATGCTGTACAAGAGGTAGAGACACAAGCAGATACATCTCAAGAGTTAACACCTGAAGAAGTCTCTCCTCTAGATGCACATGTCAATAAGAAGTATCTGGCTACACCGCCTGATAATAACGACATCCATTTTGTCGATCGTGCATTAGAGCAGATACCGGATGATTTCATCGTCAAGAACAAACGTGAGAAAGAAGAAGGCATTACTAAGCTCTTATCCACGTATAAGAAGTACAGCGATAAGAGCAGTTTCTATCCTGAGATTACGCCTGAGACTACAGGATACGAGATCAAGGAATACATCAAGAGGATGAAGTTCGTCGAACAGATCGAAATGGCTTATATCTTCTTACTCTACAGTGGTAAACTGCATGAGGTATTCGACTACGAGCAAGAGACTAAGAGATGGCGTATCCGTTTTCTACAATGGGGCGGATATACGGTATTATTCTTATTCGTGGCGATCATTGGTGGTGTCGTCACTGCGGGTGTGATCCGCAATGACATTGACAGCAATGAGTTCATCCGCATGTTCATGGACTTGGTGAACAAGTTTACCGAGATGTTCGTGACTGGTACACCACAGGTACCTGATTAAGATTTACTAATCTATTTTTTCTAATTAAACACAAGGAATAAACATCATGTCGTTTAGCCTATTCGATGTGGATTTGTCGCGTGAGGATAAGGAAGACTTAGCCGATCAAGAGGTACAATCCACACTGAGTGAAATACAGAATGAGGGCAAAGCTGTACGTGAGATCGAACACACGATCTTTGCCCGTCTATTGAACTTCGAGCAACTGAAATCTGCTGCTCATGCTGAAGTACAAGAGCAATACATTGTTTCTGTCGATAAGAGTGAAGAGAATGCGGGTGAAGGTCAGATCCGTGTGCGTAAGATTACCGATAGAAGTGGTAATACACGCTACGAGATGACGACTAAGAATGTCGTTAAAGACGGTAAGGTAGAAGTGACGATTCCGACTACGGAAGAGAACTTTACCCAGATCAAAGTGCTCTCTAACCTGAGTATGCTCAAACACCGCTATACGTTCCCGATTAAAGGTACGGATTACAAATGGGAAGTGGATGCTGTACCGGATGGTAATGGTGGTTATTTCCCATGGGTAAGGGCTGAGATTGAAGTCAAGTCTAAAGAAGACAAAGGTGGTGAGTTTCCACTGAAAGCAGAAGAAGTCTACATGAAAGCACCTCTGGGTGAAATGAGCGATGAAGACTTTAAAGAGAAGACTGAGCCACTGATGACTAAGTTCTTCAAACGAGGTAACCCATTCGTCAACGATGGTAAGATAGTAGAGACTAAGTTGAAGAGTGAAGACGAAGAAACAGTACAGACTGATGAATCTGAAAATACAGATACAGATCAGGATACTGAAGGCGAAAGTGAAGAAGCCAAAGCGGCGCGCCTGGAGAGAGACAAAGAGGCTTCACTATCCGTAGACAATATTACAGACGATAAAGAGACTGCTGAGTTAGTCAAAACTCGTGGTGATCAAATCAAGGAAGCTAAAGGAATCAAAGACGATGAAGATACAGATGACTCTGGTGAAGTGTCTGATGGAGATGAGGACACTACAGAAGGAGATCAAGACACAGAAGAAAATGGAGAAACTTCAGAAGAAGGCTCTGAAGATACAGAAAAAGATGCTGAAGGCGAAGTAGACGGTAAAGACAGTGATGGCCAAGAACCAGGTTGGGATACGCCGCCTAAGGATACTGAGACTTCTAAAGAGGGATTCTCATTAAGTGGTTTATTTGGTGGTAATAGCACCAAAGAGACACTTGCTTACAACAACATGGCAAGCTATACGCTGGCTGCTGTTGATGGTAAGATACAACTGATCGTCGATACGAAGTCTGAATACGATGTCGCCTTGATGGTTAACCAAAAAACAGGACATGATCCTGTTCGGTTCATTGAAGCATTGACTCAGTACGTGAAACAACATCAGTCTGCTTTCGATGCTTTGGTAGATGAAGTCAAGTTGCCTAATCCTTACAGTAAAGACGTTAGTCTAGCGATAGATGGCTTACTGAAAGAGTTTAGCTATATTTACTTCAAGAAAGGTGTTGAAACCTATAGTATCGATCCGGTAGATCCTAAACGGATAGATGCTATACTGCGTGATTACAGTGCGGTAGACTATCTCTTTAAAGACATCATTGGCTACTTGAACAATCGCCCCGATAAGCAAGATAAGGCATTGTGGTCATTTATCCGTACCGTGATAAATACTGTCGATGGTAAAACCTTTAAGACTTACTGTAAACTCATCGGTAAGATGATTAAGGCAGCTGAAAAGAATGTTAGTAAAGAAGACTTCGTACCTTGCTATCGTTTAGATAATGGTAAGTTGGCATTGGAGTCATTCGAAGTACAGATGGTTCGTCCTGATAATGTTAATCAAGATGCCAATGTCGTTATCGGTGAAAAAGTGGAGTTATCATTAGCGGGCGATGACGATGGTTATCAGCCTGATCAGGATGAACTCTATCATGCGATTGCTCCGGATATCTATCCTGCTACGGATATTGCATTAGAGTCTGTTACCATCCCTGAAGGTGATTGGATGGCTACATTTAGCGATGATAAATTGGATGGCTTTACTGGTAAGATGCCGAAGCATGATGTGCGGACTGAGAACTTATTCTTGTTAGAACAGAAAGTGTCTAATAAGGCAGTAGACGATCCTCGTTTGTCTAAACTGTTTGGTTGGTTATTTGGTCCTAAGCTCTCTTACTTCTATCGTTTAAAAGGTGAACAAGCATTTGGTGCTTCGCTGAAACCATCTATCTATCCGTTGCCATCTGTATTGAATGGCTCTGTTGCTGCTAACTTGTTAAAAGATGTTGTGCCTAAGCTGGTGGACTCAGCTAAAGAATTAGATAAAGCGGTTAAAGCATGGGATGATTGGAAGTCTTTGTTCTATCGTAAAGTGGATCAGTTAAGCAAAGAGTTTACCTTTACTGAACGAGTAGAAGTCGCTAGACAGTTAGCTTTGTTGAAAGTACCGAATGTCGACATGGGTTGGGTAGGGGCAATGAAGTATGTCTCTACACGGACATTGCCGATGAATCCTCGTGAGACTAAGTTAGAAGGCATTATTCCTTCTACTCAGGCTGAACTCAACCAGTATGGTCATCATGAGGTGGGTTTGAATGAATCCATGATCAATGCCTTTAGAGTACCTGCACTGGACAACATTATCCAGACGCATGATTTCTATCAGATGGCTGAATACGTAGCCGGTAAGTTTAGAGTGCCGATTATGGATGCTGCCGTGATGTTGTGGCATGGTGTGTTCAACAATCACAGTTACATTCGTTTGTTCTTGGATAAAGAAGACGAGGTACTGACTAACTGCTGTTATGTTTATGCCATGTACGGTAAGACATTGACTGTAATACATGGTGATGCTTATGCTACCAGTATTAACCCAGGGATCATCAACTGGGTACCATTAGAACCTAAGTTGTATTGATAGTGTACTAGACCTTTAACCTACCTATACCTACAATGGGTATAGGTAGGTATAAGGAGTATGGTGTCTAGTATAGCGAGATTTCGTCTACCACTATCGCGATAGCCGATATAGGGGGAAATACAAATACTTACTATTGTATTAGTAAGGATGGATAAGGATCTTCCGCGTCCTTATCTTATATTCTGTTTTAACATTAAAGGAGCGTTTAAATGGATATTAATCAATTATTGGATTTCAGTTGGTTCAACTGGAAACTATTGCTACAACAATACGTAGGCTTAAGCATAGGCCTCTCTATCTTCAACCATGTCTTATTACAAAGAGAAGTACGTATCTTCCGTCACCACGTTGACGACATCGTTGATAAGAAGGATCCTTCTGAAGTTAAGATGCGATTCATCGATAGCCTGATACCGACTATGCTATACGCTATCGTAGTTGCTGCTTCAGTACACATCGTGTATGGTGCGTCTCTTGTCTATTTTGGTATAGCTGCTGATTATCCGCCGACTTCATTAACCGAAAGTGGTAAAGAGACCATAGCGATCCATTCTATCATTGCCATGTTGATTGTATTAGCCATGTCTCATGTGTCGAGTAAGTTCCATCGTGTGGGATTGAGTAAGGGATTTGATTTACTAGATATCTATCTCTTTATCCCAGTGAAGATGATCTTCTTACTTATCCTGAGTATGTTATTCCCAAGATGGGTAACTCTGTCTGTTAAAGCAGACATGGCGATGGATAACTTGAAGTCTTATCACTACGTGCGTAAGTTGAATATCTTCTACGTGATATTCATCGAGTTGATATACGGAGCGATTACGGCTAATATCATGCCTATGTCTGTTGGTTACGAGCGTATATTCGAAACTGAGATGTCGAATCGTGCTTATTGTTTCTTGAAGTATTCTATTTACGATAGTGACACATTGGGAAGATACAGTGAACCTAAAGGCCGTATAATGGCTGAGATCAACTTATTGGAAGCAGACAGAGCTGATGATGTCGTGATGGATCGTATTACTCGTCGGTACATGAATGCTGATAATTTAGAATCAGCACGTGAGATACGTGATCGTTTACTTGAGTTGCAAGAGAGACGCAATCAAGAATACCAAGACTAATTTATTTAACCCTAATAGACTAAGTCTATCAGGCTTATGTCTAAACTATTAACCACAGTGGTGGATGGGTATCCTGTACCCATCTACTTTTTTACATTAAAAAGGACAACCAACCATGACTGCGTTAATGCTCGTGGAATCACCGAATAAGGCCAAGACCATCGCTAAGTACTTAAGAGGTACGGGCATCACGGTTATGGCTTCATTCGGACACATTCGTGAAATAGACACTAAGAAGAAATTGTTCGAAGCTATTGAGCCTGAGAATGGTTTTAAAACCCATTACGTAGTGGGATTGAAATCCAGGGATCATGCTAAGAAGATCACCGATATGGCTAAGAAAGTAGACACGGTCTATCTGGCTACTGACCCTGATCGTGAAGGTGAAGCCATCGCCTGGCACTTGTGGGACATGTTAAAAGGTTTTAAGAACATTAAGACGTTTAAACGTGTTACATATACCGAAGTCAATGAGCGTGCTGTGAAGCAAGCCATCGATCAAGCAGGTGAATTGGATTTCAATAAGGCACATGCAGGATTAGCAAGACAAATCATCGACAAGATATTCGGCTTTACGATATCACCTGTGTTGTGGAAAGCTTTAGCTCCTGGATTAAGTGCTGGTCGTGTACAGTCACCTGGATTGCATTTGGTGTCTGAACGTGAACGTGAAATACAATCGTTTATAGCCACGATCTTTTGGTCTGTTAGTGGTACGACTGCTAAGGATAACATTACCTTTCCGGTTAAGTTAAGCAGTATCGATAAACTTAAGATCGATAAGACGACACTGAATGAGAAAGACTACACTAAAGAGTACGTAGAGAGTGAGTTCAAGAAGATACTGGATCTGATGGCTAAGCAAGAGCCACTGAAAGTAATCGATGTTACGAAGACTAAGGTATCGAATAAGCCTAAGGCTCCTTACATGACTTCTACTCTACAGATGGATGCTGTTCGTCAGTTAGGATGGAGCGCACAGCGTGTTATGGCTGCTGCGCAGAAACTCTTCGAAGGGGATGGTGGTGAGCATGGTTACATTACCTATCACCGTACGGATAGTGTCAACATGGCTGAAGAAGCATTGAAAGCACTGTATCAGTACGTAGGTGATGCTTACGGTGAAGAGTATCGTGCTGCTAAGCCTATCGCTTACAGTGGCAAGAAATCCAATGCTCAGGAGGCACATGAGTGTATCCGTCCATCTGATATCGATTATACGCCTGATATGTTAGCTAATCGTTACGATAAGAGTAGCGATGAGTATAAGCTATACCGATTGATTTGGTGTCGTACTGTAGCATCCCAGATGGCTCCTAGCCTGTCGGAGCGTACTGCTATTATCTATCGCTATGGTGATCGCTATCAGTTTAAAGCCAATGGTAGTGTGGTACTGTTCGATGGTTATAGACGAGTTTATCAAGAGGGTCGCGATAAGAAGGATGATGAAGATAACCATCAGTTGCCTGTTATAGCAGTAGGTGATGAGATGTTGTTACTACATGCTGAACTCGGTGAGCATGAGACTACTCCACCTTCTAGGTATAACGAAGCTACACTGGTGAAGCAGCTGGAAGACTACGGTATCGGTCGTCCTTCTACGTATGCGACGATTTGTGCTAGATTGAAGGATCGTAACTACATCAAGATGGACAGTAAGCGTATCGATGTCAATGAGATGGGATTAGAAGTGGATAAGTTCTTGACTTCTAATTTTAGTCAATACGTGGACTATGGCTATACGGCTAAGATGGAAGAGATGTTGGATGATATCGCTACTGGTAAAGCTTCTAAGGAAGAGATACTGGATAAGTTCTATCGTCCATTGATGGAGAACATCAAAGTCGTATCGGATCATTTCCCTAAGGAAGAGCGTGGCGTACTGGAACACACTGGTGAGAAATGTCCTCAGTGTGGTGATGGTGAAGTCATCGTTCGCTTAGGTAAATACGGTAAGTTTAAGACTTGTAGTAAACGATGTGGCTATATCCTATCCTTATCGGAGAAGAAGATAGAACATGAAGTCGTAGAAGGTAGGTCTTGTCCTAACTGTAAGAGTCCATTGCATGTAGTGAAAGGACGATTCGGTAAGTTTATCTCTTGTGCTAATTACAAGGAATGTAAATACTCGGAGAAGATGGATGGTACAGTGAAAGTACCACCTACGGATACGGGTGTGAAATGTCCTAAGTGTAAGAAGAAGAACTTAGTGGTACGTAGTGGTAAGAGAGGGAAGTTCGTCTCATGTAGCGGGTTCCCTAAATGTAGACACATCGTGAGTAACGATGAGTTTGCGAATATCAGTGGCTTAAGCCAAGATCAGTTGGATGCCATGTTGAAGTAGTAGTAATACTGTTTATACCTGCCTATACACTCTTTATTGGGTGTATAGGTGGGTGGATACAGTATCTTGTTTGTCTATTTTTAACCTAAACTAAACAGGAGTGTTTAAAAAATGTCTAAATCAGTAGTAGAACATACAGTCAGTCAGTTCCCTAAGGGTCTGTTAAATAAGATCGCTCGAATGGGTAGTGGTGTCTGTGGGATATGCGATATTAAACAGTACGACATTACCACTACGCATGAAGTGCTGTGTCGTTATCTTAACTCATTGGCTTATCGCCAATATGCTGGGAGTAATGCGTTAGATATCCTCAATGTGGTATTACCTAAGTCTAATGGTATTACGATATCGGTTAAAGTGCCTAAGGTAGAAGTGCCTGCTAACCTCTTGGATGAAGAAACCAATCGTAAGACTGTACAGGCGTTTTTGAGTCATTTCTATCAGTCAGTATCGGATGGGTTGTTCGTGTGGTATTACGATACGTTTAACGAGCAGGATAGGCACCTGGCTAATGAGAAGAAAGTGAGTTTGTTATTACAATCCATACGTTCATTCGTGGTCAGCAGTCGTGATGTACGTAGTAGTTGGTATCTGACCTTGATGTTGAGTATCGTAGGCAGATACGAAGCGATGGTGATGCAATCACTGGGTGAAGAGGCGATGATCGTCAGTTTGAAAGAGCGACTGAAGATCATGGAAGACAGTCCACTGGATGTTAGCCTGATGATGCTGATCGCTTATGGTCAGTTCACCAAGTATCTGTCTACTAATAACGTGGATTTGTTTAAATCACTTTAAATGCCTCTAGGATGCGTTTATAGAGCGTTTAGGTTAAATCCTAGGTAAGGTATAGGAAACCTTTTAAAACGCTCTGTAGCACGCTCTACGGGCCTGTAATGGCTATGTGCGTATATTACGATATCCTGAAGCGTGTATTTAGTAGTATTTAGCCCTGTTTTAACTTGACGGCAAACCGATAGGTACGCTGGAACAAAGTGACGGCATAGACCTTAGCCACCTATAGTCCATTACGGGCTATAGGTGGTGTAAGGTGTGGTATGCCTGCTTTTTTAGTTAGAGGGACAAAGCAAAGGGCGATCTTGCTTCTCGGAGACTAGAACAAGATCGAGTATAGAAAGGGAGAGCACCGGTCTAGATCGATGCTTCCCTTAGTTTAGAACCTTCCGATCATTTACGCCTTGAAACCGCAATCGTCATCCGTTAAACCTTGGGTTAATAAAAAAGGGCTAATGAAGTTCTAAAAAAACAAGTAAGGTCTGTCTTCCTTACCTGTCAAGATAACCGAATGCAAGGTATCGCTTACATCCGTTTAGGCATGGTACTCATCCGATGGGTGTGGTCAGGTGTATCGGGATAAGCACCACTAACTTGCTATCCTGCTTAGAAAGGAGTTGAGAATAAACCATACGCCTATCCAGTATCTATCTTGCCTTAAATAGTTAAGTTAAGTTAAACAAAGTCTAAGTGTAGTGGAAATAAGCAGGATAACGAGTATCTCTTAGTAAAAAAGGGTAGTTACCGGATAAGCTCAAAAAAAGCAGCCTAATCAGGGGCAGGCAGCGAAGGAACAAGCTTATCCGGCGTGTGCTTAACAAGAAGAAAGGAGGTCGTTAAAAGCACATCTTTAAAACTTAAATCAAATCGTCATTGGAGGAAAACCAAAAATGAACGTCAAGGAGAGTAATTTGCTCACTAATCACCCTTCTCAAATAGATAAACATACGTCTATAACTTTTTAGGTTACTGACATGCAAGATATCTTAAATATATACTATCTAAGTAAGAGAATGCTAACTGTTATTTATTTTCTACTAACCTTAATCAAGAAAGGAGTTCTTATCGAACTAAACCTAACTTAAATATCGGCTATGGCACTTATCCGTAACTAATCGTGCTACGACTTGTTTTATTCAATTATCCATCAATTAAAAAAAGGAATTTAAAATGGATATTCATTCACTAGAACCAGTAATACCGTTCGTTAAAGATCTATCCAATAAAGGATTAGTTCTCCGAGAAAACATTAAACCTATTGCTAAATTCTCGAATCCAGTAGAAATAATCGAGCATTTAGATCGTTTTCTAGTATTATCGTTTAATGCCACTGTGAATAAAAGGCTCAATACTGCCCTCTTCACCTTCTATCGTGGCTTGTTCCCTACTGCTATTCAAGCCATCCTAAGGATAGAAGACCTTCCTAACGTAGTGGCGATCGACTTAGACAACGATAAACACTTAGATAACTTAAACGAGGAAGACGAATATAGGGAATCTTTAATCAAGGAATTCTTCCAAAAGATGGACGAACAGACAGGGCCTGCGATTGATTATATCGCACGCCAGATCGCCATTTCTAAAATGGAAGATGGTAAACTCGCTATCTCAGTGGACGAGTTAGTTACCGACATCAAGAATAGTCGAAACAGATTGCTTGAAGTGGAGGTGTCTAAATCTAACTCAGCTGTAGGTTATCTCCATTGGTTGTGTGGTGTTCCTCAAGCAAAAACGTTCGCTGAAATCAATTACCGAGAGCAAATCATCGAGCACGTTTCTCTCGTTTGGAGACTGTATCTTGTTTATTTCGTAGTGTATAGAAAAGAAGGCCTCTTCACTATACCGTACAATAAACAGTACGGGTTTAGGTATTTCGAAAATAGGACAACCAGCGAAACTAAGGTAAGCCTTATAGTCGGCGAACTAACAGAAGATTCGTTTACGGAATGGTCTTCGATACGACCTCAAGATAAGATAGTTCCTATCGGCACTACCTTTAAAGATATTGCCGATAAAGTTGGTCGCCGCAAACTGAAAGGAGCCTGATATGTCTAAGCGCACAATAGACCCAATAATGGCTCCTATCCGCAGTTACGAGATAGTGGCACCTTACCACTATAATGGTCATCCAAAAGACATCAACAAGAAGATCAGGCCCTTCATTATAGAAGAACTTGATAAGAAGCTGTATACTGTCTTTAAAGACATAACTGAAAGGAAACAGTTTAACAAGGCGATGTTTAGATTCTATCGAATTGTGTTTCCTACGGCTATAGAAGCGATTGCCCATATCGAGAATACCTACCAAAAGATACCTCGTTCCGAATCCTACATTGATACATTGGTTGGTTACTTTTACCAAAGAATGAACATGCAGGTTCCAAGTGCACTTAAGTACGTTAAGAATCAGGTAGAGAAAAATGAGTTGGTATTAGACGGTGATCTTATCCGAATAGATCCGGATGGACTGCTTAGGGACATATGCGATATGCGTATCGTGCTTTACGAAGGTAAGGAAAGGATAAAGTTCCATGGGAAACTTCCTTACTTTAATAAAAATAAAAACGGATACAAAACTAAACGTGTCTGGGCTGGTGATAATTATCGTTACCAGATAACCAAACACGTTGCTTTGTTTTGGAAAATGTTTTTAATTTACCAAAGCGTATACACGACGTATAATTTATTCGATATCCCTGAAAAAGAATATTACTATCCTGTAGGGGAAGGCTACGCTGATCGTACAGACTTAACCGGTAATGACTACACTACCTGGATGAAGACTTACGACGACAAAGAAAGGAAACAGGATCTAGGCATCGGTATTGCTGATATTATATTCGGTAAAGATGTCGATGACCCTAGGTTAGGCCTTAAGTATAGTGATTTACTCATCAGGGTGAAGAATATCGATCGGTCTGCCACTCGCGATGAACTCGATGAAATCGAGGAGGAACCTGTAGTTGAAGATAGAAAGATTGAAAAGACTGAGGTTAAACCCACTCAATCTGCTCAACTTACGGATGAGCATAATCCTATATCGTCTTTTGATAAAGTCGATCAGTCCACGCTAACGTCTGGTAAAAAGTCGAAGAAGTCTAAGGACTACAAGGATTTGCCTAATGGTGTTATCCAAACGGAAAATGGTTCTATCGTAGCCAACGGTAATTCGATATCCTTCGAATAGTTCAATCTTTACACTACACTACTGGACTAACATCCAGTAGTGTAGTGTTTATCTCTATATCTTTCTTTTTTTCTTTTCAGATCTTCCAGGAAAATAAATCGCCTAATAGCCTACCGTAAAGATAAACTTACGGAGTAGGTTCGTGGTGGGATGCTTTCTCACGAAAGCAGAGTTTGCTTCGAAGAAGCTTCTGTCTTAGTCACGCCACATAACCTTGTAACTGAGGTGTCTTCGTCACCTCTTACCCACCACTACCCTACTGAATGGAAATTAAGGTCATTTTACCCATCCGAAAAAAATGGCATCATACAGGAAGGTTTTCCCGCACGATAAACTTCCTGTCAAAATAAATTACAAGTAAAATAAATTTCAGGTAGTATAAAACACAAGTAAGATAAACTTCAGGGAGGATAAACCACATGTACGATATACGATCAAGGAGAATAAATCACCAGGAAGATAAACTCCCTGGATGATAAACAACGAGTAGGATAAACCTGAGGGAAGATAAACTACAAAGAGTGTGCGTTATTTTCAGAACGCACCGTGTACCCAAAACCCACACACTCAGTGGTGGTAGTGTATACACCAGAGCACGTGTGTGTCTATAACGTGGGTTTTAGGGTAGAGGGAGAAGTGTAATAGGATAGAGTAAGTAAACGACACCTGTTGCATACTCCGTACCTCACGTTCGTTACGGTACT
>RBWB01582075.1_pt1 | contig 17054 bp, 17 predicted proteins | sample 2014201 | NCBI WGS metagenome assembly RBWB01 (sample SAMN10133834, study PRJNA383868) | Human oral metagenome, whole genome shotgun sequencing project. | isolation source: supragingival plaque isolated from 88 juvenile twins | host: Homo sapiens | place: Australia
GATGCGGTCGGTGAAGACTTTGCCTTCGAGATGGTCAATCTCATGCTGGAGAACGCGCGCCAAGAAGCCATCGACCCACTCGTCGTGAGCCACGAAGTTGCGGTCCATCCACTGTACGCGCACACGGGTGGGGCGACGCACCGACTCGTGAAGCCCGGGGAGCGAAAGACAGCCTTCTTCCATCAGTTTCGTTTCGCTCTCATCGACTTCCACAATGTGGGCGTTGATGTAGGCTTCATTGAAGTCCTTGTATTCGGGATAGTCTTCCGAGAGGGAGTCCAAACCAACGACGAGGAGACGGATGGGAAGTCCGATTTGAGGGGCAGCCAGCCCTACTCCATCGCTGTTGACCATGGTCTCAAACATGTTGTCGATGAGTTCGTCCAAGTTGGGGTAGTCGGCCGAGATGTCTTGCGCCACTTCGCGCAGCACTTTCTGGCCGTAAGTATAGATGGGGAGTATCATTGTTGTAGGAGTTGATTGTAGAATTAAAAACTATGTATGCGTCGGCTTTCCATGTAGCCTTGCAGGATGATGGTGGCAGCAATCTCATCGACCAAGGCCTTGTCTCGACGACGCTTTCGCCCGATGCCGCTGTCGAGCATCGTCTGGTGAGCCAAAACGGAGGTGAAGCGCTCGTCGTAAAATTCAATCGGGATATTGGGAAAGGCCTTTGCCAACTGCCCGGCAAAGCTCCTGACGCGGGCTTGATTTTCGGAGGGCCGGCCATTAGGTTGAATCGGGAGTCCCAAGATGAAGCGTTCCACCTGCTCATGCGAGAGATAGTCCTGCAAAAACGGCAACAAGGTTTTCGTTTCTACGGTGGTCAGTCCGTTGGCAATCAGCTGCAAGGAGTCGCTCACAGCAATTCCCGTCCGCTTTTTTCCATAGTCGATGGCAAGCAGTCTCATGATTTTCTGGGTGATTCAGGAGGTGGAAGGTATGAAGAGGCAAAAGCCGGCACAAGTGAAGACTCGTGCTGGCTTTTACAAAAATGCGTTTAGGACTTTCCGTAGTCTATGCCGTAGCCGTAGCGATAGCCGTATCTGTAGCCATAGCGATGGTGTCCGTAGCTTTTGTAAGTGTCAAGCGTACCGTTCAGCACCGTGACCATGTTGGGGTATCGGTTGCTGCGGTAGAAGTCGTTGATTTCCGGCAGCATGGAACGCTCAAGGAGGTGAGCACGAACCACGAACAGCGTCAAGTCGGCATGGCGGCTGATGATAGCAGCATCGGCAACAATTTCCACCGGCGGACAGTCGAGGAAGATGTAGTCGTAACGCTCTTTCAGTTCAGTAAAGAGTTGGTCCATACGCTCGGCATAAAGCAACTCCGTGGGATTAGGCGGCATGATGCCCACCGGAATGACATCCAAATCGGTATCTCGATATTTGCAAACAATCTCATCGAGCGTGCCTTGTCCATTGAGGTAATTGGCAATACCATATTTCGGACGTCCGACAAAGAGCGAAGTTGCGGCCTTACGGAGGTCGAGGTCGACGACAACGGCTTTCTTGTTCTTAATGACCATACTCATGGCCAAGTTCATTGTAACAAACGTCTTTCCTGAATTTGGGTTGGCTGAAACGACCATCGTAACGGCCCCTTTGCCAAACTTATTGGTGCAGAACTCAAAGTTGGAACGTAGCACGCGGAAAGCCTCGTTGATGATATTGGCATTTTGAGGTTTTACCACCACTTCGTTCTTATCCAAACGTTGCGGCAACTTCTTCAAGCCCAACTTAACCAACAGCTTCGAAGTCCAACTTTCCACGGAGGCGTCCATGTGAGGAATTTCACCGATGTGCGGAATGTCAAGGTTCTCCATATCTCGGCGTCCTCGAACGCGAGTGTCAAGCATCTCACGCAGATAGAAGATGCCAAAAGGAAGGGCAAGAGCCAAACCCAAAGCAATCAACAGAATGTTGCGCTTGACCGGTGAAATAGGCTTATTGCTCCCCATAGGCGGTGTGATGATACGGGTATTATAAGCCGTAAAAGCAATCGAAAGCTCATTCTCTTCACGCTTTTGGAGCAAGAAGATATAGAGCGACTCTTTGACTTTCTGCTCGCGACTGATGGATTGTAGATAAGACGCCTGATTGGGGGCTTGTGCCATTTTAGAAGTTAAAGTCCCCTCTTGAGAGGTCAAACTTTTGACTTGGTTTTGCAGCGTGAGCAACCAGTTGTTGATTGAAACGCCGATAACTTGACGCTGTTTCGAAATTCTGTCTTCTAAATCTGCAATCAGTGGGCTGCTTGTCGAACTATTCATCACCAATCGATTACGCTGCAAAACGTTGCTATTATAGTCCCCAATCATAGACTCAATAGCCGTAGAATTGATTCCAGAATTAACCGGCAGCAAGTCGTACTTCTTTTTATCATTGGAAATGAGTTGACTCACATAGCGCGTCATATAGATTTGATTGTTCAAATCCATCATTTTATCGGTATTCTCCTCCGTCTTTTTTATGTAAAGCTTCGAGGCTTCATCAGTATCAGAAAGGAGATTGGCACTCTTATAGGAAGATATGTTCTTATCTACATTTCCAAGCTCGTTCTCAATAACTTGTAGACGCTCATTGATGAACTTCGAGGTATTTACTGCAATTTGATTTTTGTCAGCAAGCCAAGCCTCATTATAGGCATCTATAAGCATTCTCAACACATCTTCTGCGCGCTCTTGAGAGACATCGTTGAAGGACATGTTGAGTATTTCAGCTCCTTTATCTGCTAAGGTAATCTCCACATTATTGTAATGTTCAATGGCTTTACGCATGGTAGTACGTAGCACGTGGATAGGCTGATGCTCGACCACATCAAAGTGGTTGGTGGGAGTGACACGAACGCGACCGACAGGAGTGTTGACAATCTGCCCAAAATGCCCTTTAACCACTTGAGTCTTTTCGATTTTACGATCCAAGTTGGTTACAAAGTTCGTGAGCTCAAAGTGCCCATCACGCTCATAGGTAATGTCCAACATGGCACTACGCTCATCGCTCAGCGAAAGAAATTGCACCTGTATGGGGAGTGTTTTTCCGTAGAGCGTCTCATCGTGAAAGAAGCCACTCACAGAATAGTTTACATCCAACTTTAGGCGACGTACAACATTTTCTGTCAATGCAGGTGATTGGAAAGCCAGCATTTCATTGTTGACATTGGAAGCCTTCCCCACCCCTATCTGGGCGAGTTGTTGATCTATTGATGTATTCTTACTACTTTGATTGTCTTTAATAAGGACAGAAGCATAGCGATTGTATACGGGAGGCGTACGCAAAATCATATACATGCCTAGTCCTAAAAACAACAGGACAGAGACTACAAACCAATACCATCTATCCAAGCACAAGTAGAGAACATCAACGATGTCAACACCATTTTTTGTTTCTTGTGAGGGAGTAATGTTATCTTTATCTTCCATGATAAGCGTTTCTTTTTACCTTTATTTTTTGAACACATTGATGAGCAGGACAGCTACAGACACCAAGACAGAGGTCATAGACAAGTAGATGCCGGGATTTTGCCAAGAATTGCTCCAAGGCGTACTTTCTCTTTGACGCGTCTTATTGGGTTGCACATAGACGATATCATCTTGCTTAAGTTGATAGACCGGAGAAGAGTAAACGTTTTTGGCACTCGACAAGTCTACACGATAAGGCTTCTGCACTCCATTCTCTTTACGCAGCACCAACACATTTTGACGTTCCCCCATGATGGTCAAATCACCACTCATACTAATTGCTTCGAGAATAGTTAAGTTGTCCTTGGTGATATTGATACGTCCGGGTTTATTGACCTCACCCAAGACATTGACATAATGATTAAGGACTTCGACAGTGACCATTGCATCGTTGAGTAGTTTTTGCTTGATGAGGATATCCTTTATCTGCTCCTCTACTTCTTCACGGCTCAGCCCTGCTACACGAATTTTACCAACAACAGGAAAGTCTATATCGCCTTTTGTGTCAACTTGATAGGGCATTGAGGTTTGCGTGGCTGCATGTCCGGTGACTCCGATATAACTTGATTGGAGCGGTAAATTAAACTGAGCGGCTTGTTCGGGCGTGAGTGCACTACTCACAACGATATTGAGTTTATCCCCAGGTTCTAAACGAAGTACCTCTGGGTTTACCTTCAAAATAGGGGTTTCACCAGTTTCTGCAAGATCTTGAAAATACGGAACTTTTTGGTAAGAATCGCAAGCACTCCACATAAAGAGAGAGAGCCCGAGTGCGAATAAAGAGTGTAGTCGCATATGGTATTCTGAAAAATATTCACTAGAAGATAATAGTATTCTGCAAATGTAATTGCAAAAGTTGGTTCTGCAAAGGATTTGTTAAACTTTTTGGAAGAGTTGGGCCTAATGTGTGCACTTTCTTACTCTCATGTGTGCATTTTGGGTACTTTCATTGAGACCTCTACTTTTCGCTTAGTGAAGAGGTTGTGCGTATTTCCTTCCATTCTCGTGTATAATGTCGCACGAGAATAGTTGTATCCACCTCATCGTAGGTTTGCGTGATTTGCATGGTTGAATCCGGGAGCAGAGAAAGTTTCCAATAGATGCCCTCTGCGAGCTGCACGTCAAGATGTTGTGGGGTTTTGCTAAGTAATGTGCTCACTCCTCCCAAGCGATTTACCACCTCTGCTTTCTGCCCTGCATCAAACAGGTCTATCATATCCATACGTGTATTCGTGGGGAGCAAAGGAAGCAAATTAAGCGGAATGGCAAAAAAGACCGTCTCGATAGTCCATTTAGTGCTTAAAAGTGGCATTTGTAAAAAAGTATTATGGATGCAATTCAAGTCTCGAAAATTCTTCAAGATTCACCCATTGATTTCTTTCACTTTACGGAACAAATCAGAAGCAAAGATAAAGCTATTGAGGCGTTCATTTTCAGCTGTCATCACTTCGTCCTTCGTGCCCTCCCATTCGCGATGACCTCCATATATATATAGGATATGCTCTCCAATCCCCATAACAGAATTCATGTCGTGGGTATTGATGATGGTTGTTGTCCCAAATTCTTGCGTGATGGAATGAATAAGTTCATCTATCACCAATGATGTTTTCGGGTCAAGGCCGGAATTAGGCTCATCACAAAAGAGGTACTTAGGATTGAGCGCAATGGCGCGAGCAATGGCTACTCGTTTTTGCATACCACCCGAGATTTCGCCGGGATACTTATCTCCGGCTTCAGAAAGATTGACACGATCCAAACAAAATTCTGCACGCCGCCGACGTCGCTTATAACTTTCCTCTGAGAACATATCGAGGGGAAACATCACGTTTTCAAGCACAGAAAGGCTATCGAAAAGAGCTGCGTTTTGGAAAATCATCCCCATCTCTCGTCGGAGGAGCATGCGCTCTTTCTTCTTCATGGCCATAAAATCTCTACCATGATAATAGATATGTCCGGAAGTGGGTTCAAAAAGTCCTACGATACACTTCATCAGAACAGTTTTTCCAGAACCTGATTGTCCAATAATGAGATTAGTCTTCCCAGCCTCGAATGTGGTATTTATGCCTTTAAGGACTTCTTTGTCTTCAAAGGATTTTCGGAGTTCTACAAGTTTTATCATGAGAGCAGTTGCGTAAGAAAGAGGTCAGAGAAGAGTATGAGCATGGAAGAGGTTACCACAGCATTGGTAGATGCCTTACCCACCTCTACTGATCCACCCTCTACACGATAGCCGTAATAAGCCGACACACTCGCAATAATGAACGCAAAGAAAAAGCTCTTAACGACTCCCATCCAGAAATACCACTGATTAAAATCATACTGAATACCCTCTGTGAGATGGGCCGGTGTCAAAATATGTCCAATATAGGCCGTGGCATAAGCGCCAATAATTCCGCTCGTGGTTGAAAAGACCACGAGTAGGGGAATCATGGTGAGCATACCTGCGATTTTGGGCAAAATCAAATAAGAGGCAGGATTGACTCCCATGATTTCGAGCGCATCAATCTGCTGAGTGACGCGCATAGTTCCAATTTCCGAAGCGATGTTTGACCCTACCTTTCCGGACAAGATCAAACACATAATTGAAGAGGAGAACTCGAGCAACATGATCTCACGTGTCACATATCCACTCACCCACTTGGGCATCCAAGCACTTTCGATGTTCAGTTTAATCTGTATGCAGATGACAGCCCCGATAAAAAAGGAAATGAGCAGTACTATGGGAATAGAGTCAACACCGAGTTGTGACATTTCTTTGGTATACTGTTTCCAAAACATTCGGAAACGCTCCGGTCGAGAAAAGGTACGCCCCATGAGCATAAGATATTGCCCCAGAGCTTCCAAATAGGAAAGAATTAGCATTATCGGCTATTTAGAGAGTGCGGCTTCAATCTGCTGTTGAATGATTTCATTACCAGGATATCCCCCTTCTGTTACGTTGGAAAAAGCTACGCTGCCGTCTTTATTGATCAGCATATAAGCAGGAATCCCCGGCATATTTAAGAGCTTGCCAATTTCTACCCATTGTTTTTCAGTCAGGCGATAGTGGTCGCCATCAATCGTGGGCACCATCTCCTTCCAATTACTTTCAGGTGAGGTAACACCAGTTATATAAGCAAAGGCAACCCCTTTATCCATCAATGCAGGCTTAATGAGGTCAACTGTTTTCATTGCTTCACGACAAGGGGGACACCACGTCGCCCAGAAATCCAAAAGTACTACCTTGCCGGCATAGTTTTTCTTGATGGCTTCGAGAGCATCTGCCCCATTGAGCATCGCGTCTACAGTTTTTACATTTGCTTTGGGATTGGCCGAAGCCGCTGCATTAGTTGCAGTATCTACTGTTTGCTCTTCGAGAGAATTAGCCGCATTATTACCTTTCTTTGTGCAGCTCGTAGCCATCAGCATTAGTACTGTGGTGAGGAGGATAAGACTTTTCTTCATAAAGGATGAGTATTAAAAAGGTGGGTGATCAAAAGCCACCCATTATTTTACCTGGTGCAAATATACACCTTTTTCACGACCCAAATGGCTTTCTTGCCCACTAAGTCACAAATCAATCACTAAAAATGCCTTAATCATCGACTTTTTTCTATCGAATAGTGGGCGTTTGAGCAGAATTTCCTATATTTGCACTTGATTTTGTAGACTTCGCACCATAGAAGGAGGTCTACAAAAGGCAAAAATGAAATCAAGAAAATAAACGATATACCCTTATGAAGAAAACGTTCATCCTTTCACTCGCGTTTGCCGCCCTCTCTTTAGGTGGTGTGTATAGCGCTCAAGCACAAACAACGACTCACTTCGAAGCACCTGCTATGCAGGCAGATGTTCAAGCTATGGCCGATGAAGTTATTTCCAATCAACTGACCGATCCTGATGCCGCCAATAAGACCTTCAGTAAATTATTGAAGAAGGTAAAGAGCGACAAAGAGCAGTTGGTCGCCGTCGGCAAGTTCTTTCTCGACAAGCAGATTTATCCTTGTGCCAAACAATGCGCACAGCAAGTCTACACCCTTGACCCTGCTTATATTCCAGGTTTGATGCTGGGCGGACATGTCGCTATGCTGCGCAAAGACTGGGGCGGTGCCGGCCAGAAGTTTGACGAAATCCTCAACTACCAGCCGGACAACATCGAGGCACTCCGTCTTAATGCACGCGTTTACAAGTACGTCAACCCACTTGTAGCCAAAGAAACGCTCGAAAAGATTATCGCCAAAGAACCTAACAACAAAGAGGCTTATAAGGAATTGGGAGACATTGCTTATAATGCAGAAGAATATAAAGATGCAGTGTCGGCCTACAAGAACTTCTTCGATCGCACCCCCAACCTCACCCTCAACGACTTGCGCGCTGGTGAGAACTATCTGCTCTCGTTGATGAACCAGAAGGATCCCTTCACGATTAAAGACATGGCTGAAAAATTGCTTCCTCTTGATCCCAAGGACCTCGTAGTGCGTCGTATGCTCTTTTTCTCGCAGATGGACACGCAAGACTATCAACATGCGGTGGAAGGCATCAAGTATTTGACCGAAAAACAATACGACGACAGTCTCTATCTCTATCTGGATTACGTTTATGCCGCCAGCTTTGCTCAAGACGCTCTCGAAGACAAGGGACAAGCCATAGAATACTACAAGAAGGCCATCGAGAAGGATGCAACTAAGGCTGAGGCCTATAAGCGTTTGGCTCATCTCTATCGCCAAAACGGACAGGCTGTTGAAGCCATTCCCGTATATGAGAAGTACCTTGAACTACTCGGAGCAAAAGCCGATGCGGCAGAGAAGTTCGGTCTTGCGTCTATCTACATCGCTGCTAAAGATCAGAGCAAAGACGAAGCCGACCGTATGAAGTACATCCAAGCCGGTGATAAGATTTTCGAAGAGTATATGGCAGAACAGCCCACGAAGTATCAAGGTCCGTTCTATCGTGCTCAGCTCTGGATTACCGACCCTCAGAAGGCCGAAGAAAAACCCCACGAGTACTACAAGCAGGCCATTGCTCTCATTGGCGATAATGCCGACTATGCTGCTCAGAAAAAGATGGCTCTCCAATATCTGATGATTTACTATTTCAAGAACAACGACGATGCCAGCACCAAGCAATACGTCAATCAGATTTTAGCCATCGATCCTGCTGACAAACTCGCCAACCAAGTGAAGGGCGTGCTCAAATAAAAGATTACACGGCCCTACCCTATCGCAAGGAGTTGTTTCTTGACCGAAACAACTCCTTGCTGCTTTTATCTGGCGCTGATAGCTTCTTAGTACCTCAGTTTTCCGACAAAGTGCCACAATTTCGTAAGTTTCTTTTACTTTAAGTTGGTTATATCAAAAGAATGCTGTACTTTTGTCGGTGTAATCTCAATTGTCACAACTTATGTTTAGCTTTAACGCCTCCTACTTTTACTTCTTTTACTTTACTCAGCAAGTGAAGCGGGACGTTGTATGCCAATAAAACATCAAGGTTTGAAACCTTTGTCACGATATCCCGCTCTCTGAGGCGGGATTTTTTTTGAGTTTGCCTTTTGGCGCGCTATTCTGAGGCGGGCAATACGCCTCTTTCGCCTTCTTCCCTCTTTCACCACGCTCTTCCTATACATTCCTATGAAAGTAGCCATTCAGGGCATTCGCGGTTCGTTCCACGACATTGCCGCCCACCAGTACTTCTCTGACACCGACATCGAACTTGTGTGCTGCAACAGTTTCGAGCAAGTGTTTGATACTATGAAGGCTGACGACACCTGCACCGGGCTCATCGCCATCGAAAACACCATTGCCGGCAGCCTGCTGCACAACTACGAACTGCTGCGCGAGAGCGGTGTGACGATTGTTGGAGAGCACAAGTTGCACATCGAGCACTCCATCATGTGCCTACCGAGCGATAAGATGCAAGATATCGTCGAGGTCAACTCACACCCTGTTGCCTTGATGCAGTGCCGCCACTACTTGGCGCAACATCCGCAACTCAAAATCGTCGAAGCCGACGACACCGCCGGTTCGGCAGAGCGAATAGCTCGCCTGCAACTCCACGGGCACGCTGCCATCTGTCACGCCCAAGCCGCTCCACGCTATGGACTCAAAGTCATCGAAACCGACATCGAGGACAACAAGCACAACTTCACACGATTTCTCGTGCTCACCGATAGTTGGAACGCCGACCGCCTCAGAGAACCTTATCAGACCAACAAGGCCAGCATCGTTTTCACCCTGCCGCATGAAGAGGGTTCCCTTTCACAAGTACTGAGCATCTTCAGTTTCTACAAAATCAATCTGACCAAAATACAATCTCTACCCATCATCGGTCGCGAGTGGCAATACCTCTTTTACGTAGACGTCACCTATTCCGACTATCTGCGCTATCGCCAAAGCATCGATGCCGTACTGCCGCTCACCAAAGAGCTCCGCGTTTTGGGTGAATACAGAGCTGTCGACTGACCCATCTACTCCTTACCACCATGAACACTCCCACCATCCAACCCGCTCAGCGACTCCAATTGGTGCAAGAATACTACTTCTCGCGCAAACTCAAAGAAGTGGCCCGACTCAATGCCCAAGGCCGAGACATCATCAATCTCGCCATCGGCAGCCCCGACTGTCCGCCTTCTCCCCGGACCATCGAAACACTGTGTGCCGTGGCACAGCAACCCACCACCCACGGCTACCAACCCACCAGCGGCATTCCCGAACTTCGCCAAGCCATGGCGCGTTTCTACAAGCGCTGGTTTCAAGTAGACCTCGATCCGGCTCAAGAAATCCAGCCTCTCATCGGTTCTAAAGAAGGCATCCTTCACATCACACTCACCTTCGTCAATCCCGGCGAAAAAGTGCTTGTGCCCAATCCCGGCTACCCCGCCTACACAGCGCTCTCCCGGATGCTCGGTGCCGAAGTGGTCCATTACAATCTGCTTCCCGAAGACGACTGGCAACCCGACTTTGCCGCCCTTGAAGCGATGGACACCACCGATGTCCGGCTCCTTTGGGTCAACTATCCCAACATGCCCACCGGTGCACCGGCACAGCACCGCACTTTCGAGCGCTTGGTGTGCTTCGCTCGGGAGCGCGGCATCGTTGTGGTCAACGACAACCCCTATTCCTTCATCCTCAACGACGAGCGTCTCTCCCTCCTTCAAATTCCAGACGCCAAAGACTGTTGCATCGAACTCAACTCGATGTCGAAAAGCCACAATATGCCTGGCTGGCGCGTGGGAATGCTCGCCACCAATGCCCGCTTTGTCGAGTGGATACTCAAAGTGAAATCCAATATCGACTCCGGCACGTTCCGCGCCCTCCAACTGGCTGCCGTGACCGCCTTCGACAACGACGATGCCTGGCACGAACTCCACAATCGCACCCTCTACGCCCGTCGGCGCAAGCTCGCCGAAGCCATCATGCACGCCCTCGGCTGCACCTACGCAGCCCATCAAGTGGGGATGTTCCTTTGGGGGCGCATCCCCGACTCCATCGACCAGGTAGAAACCCTCACCGAACGCGTACTCCACGAAGCCCGCGTCTTCATCACCCCCGGCTTCATCTTCGGCAGCAACGGCAGCCGTCACATCCGCATTTCCCTTTGCGCCGACGAGGAAAAACTCCAAGAAGCCCTCACGCGCATTCAATCCGTCTTCCAACCTCGCTAAAATCCCCCTCATGGAACTCGAAATTCTCCCCCTCCAACTCCCGGGCATTGAGCCCAAACGTCCCATCGTCATTGCCGGCCCTTGTTCGGCCGAGACCGAAGAACAAGTGTTACGCACCGCCGGTCAACTCGCTGCCAAAGGCATCAAAATCTTCCGCGCCGGCATCTGGAAACCCCGCACCAAGCCCGGTGGCTTTGAAGGTGTGGGCGAGGTGGGCCTCCCTTGGTTGCAACGCGTCAAAGAGGAGTACCACATGCTCACTGCCACCGAAGTGGCCACTCCCGCACACGTTGAGGCGGCCCTCGCCCACAGCATCGACATCCTCTGGATTGGTGCTCGCACCGTGGTCAATCCCTTTGCCATGCAGGACCTGGCCGATGCGTTGCGCGGCAAGGACGTCCCCGTGTTGGTGAAAAATCCCGTCAATCCCGACCTCGAACTCTGGATTGGCGGTCTTCAACGCCTCAACGATGCCGGTATCAAGCGCCTGGCCGTCATCCACCGCGGATTCTCAAGCTACGACAAGCGCATCTACCGCAACAGCCCCATGTGGCACATCCCCATCGAGCTCCGCCGTCGCATCCCCAACCTCCCCATCTTCGGCGATCCTTCCCACATCGGTGGTCGTCGAGAACTCATCGCCCCTCTCTGCCAGCAAGCCATGGATTTGGGCTTCGACGGTCTCATCGTGGAGAGTCACTGCACCCCCGATGCCGCTTGGAGTGATGCGGCTCAGCAAGTCACACCCGAAGTGTTCGACTTCATTCTCGACAAACTCACCATCCGCAAGATGAGCGAACCGACCGAAAGTCTGGAGAGCCTGCGCAAGCAAATCGATGAATGCGATGACCGCTTGCTCGAAATTCTCAACAAGCGCATGCGCATCAGCCGCGAAATCGGCACCTACAAGAAGGAGCACAATATGACCATCGTCCAGACCACGCGCTATTCCGAAATCCTCGACAAGCGTGGTGCTCAGGGTTCGCTCTGCGGCATGAGCCAGAGTTTTGTGCGCGACCTTCTCGAACTCATTCACGAGGAAAGCATTGCCCAACAAGGCGAGGTGATGAACAAATAGTTCGCACACTCTGTCCCACTTTCCTTACGTCTGTCGCCCCACCGCTCCCTCAGCACAGCCGCCCTCTCATGCGTGCTTTCGCCAAGACGGCGGGGCGACATCGTAGTCGGGCCAAGGAGGATGGGCGTTCCAACGTGTTTTCGGTTGTCATCGCGCCTTGACCTAATTAAACTTTCAACACGTTGAAAAAGATTTTTCTACACGTTGAAAGCTCATTTTCTACATGTAGAAAACACCCCTACCTCTACGGAAAGTCCCCCCTTGCACGTACGGAAGTTCCTCCTTGCGTGTAGGGAAAGTTCTCAAGAAAGAGCTGCACCCCACGCTCTCCACTCGCGAAGACAGCGGTTGTTTCCCTATGAAAACCCTTACAACTCTCCTATTCTCCCCCTCACATTCAAGCACAACATCATGAAGATTCTCATTGCCGGCGCTGGAAAGATGGGGTCGTTCTTCACCGACCTCCTTAGTTTCGAGCATGAAACCGCCGTCTACGACATCGACCCACACCGCCTGCGCTTTCTCTACAACACCCAGCGACTCACCACCCTTGAAGAAATCGAGGCCTTTGCCCCCGAACTCCTCATCAACGCCGTCAGCCTCAAACACACCCTCTCCACCTTCGAGGCGCTGCTCCCCCATCTGCCGGAGGAGTGCATCCTCTCCGACATCGCTTCGGTGAAGACCGACTTCAAGGACTTCTATGAGCACTGCGGTCACCGCTACGTCTCCACCCATCCGATGTTCGGTCCCACCTTTGCCAACCTCGGCAGTCTCTCGCACGAAAACGCCATCATCATCAGTGAGGGCGACCACATGGGACGACTGTTCTTCAGCGACATCTACCAGCGGCTGGGGCTCAACATCTCCCACTACACCTTTGAAGAGCATGACCAAACGGTGGCCTATTCCCTCTCCGTACCCTTCGTTTCCACCTTCGTCTTCGCTGCCGTTATGCAGCCGCAGGCCGCTCCCGGCACCACCTTCAAGCGGCACCTCAAAATCGCCCGCGGCGTCCTAAACGAAGACGAAGGCCTGCTGTGCGAAATCTTGTTCAACCCCCTCACCGGTGCACAGGTCACGCAAATTCGCGACCGTCTCACCGACCTCATCCGCATCATTGAGCAACGCGATGAAGCCGCGCTTTCAGAGTTTCTCGCGAAAATCCGCACCAACATCGCGGCTCAGCCTTGACCCTTGTCTTTCCGGCTTCACTTGAACAGAATGTCCGGAACGTTTTTTCTTTCAACCCTCAACACCTTTTTATCATGTCCATCATCGGCTATCCCCTCCGACAACACAGCACGGCCTGCAAGCGCTACGTGCAAACCCTCGACTTGAAAGACAGTCCCGATCTCATCAAGCAGTATCGCTATTATCACTCCCGCCAAGGCATTTGGCCAGAAATCCTGCAAGGCATCAAAGACAGCGGCATCCTGGAGATGGAAATCTTTCTCCTCGGCACGCGTCTGGTGATGATTGTGGAACTGGCTGCTGATGCCGAATGGGACGAGGTGATGCAGCGCATGGGCAATGTGCCCCGACAAGCCGAATGGGAAGATTTTGTAGCCCAATTTCAGAAAGCGGCCGCCGGTGCTGCCAGCCAAGAAAAGTGGCAGCCTATGGAGCGCATCTTCCACGTCTACGAGGAGTAGGCGGTAGGAAAAGAAAGCGTAGACTTTGCAGTGTTGCGATAAATGATTAACTTTGCAGCAAGTTTTTTTATATTTCAGTTTTCCTTCATGATGCGTAAAGTCTTCTTTCTCTTGCTCATCGCGCTGGCCGTGTTGCCGCTCTCCCTTTCGGCTCAAGAAGCCACCGTCCCAACAACACAGCCTGCTCCGAAGTTACAGACCATCTACGTCTTCGGAGTTTCTCAGAACCTCAGTGACAGCATCATCTACGTGAGCGACATCACCGAACTGACTGCTGCCGATTTGCTGGACAAGAAGCATTTCCTCCTGCATCGCGAAGCCTACTCCTCGCAATTCGCAGGATTTTTGGCTGACAAGTTCGGCACTAAGCATCAGACGGCAGCTGTGTTCTTTGCCCTTTCAAAGAACAAGACACAAAGCAAACGTCTGCAACTCAACAAGAAGCTAACCCAGCGAAAGCACCAGCCCTTGCGTTTAGAAGTCAAAGAAATTGCAGCGCAAGAGTTTCAATTCCGCACCGCTGCAAGCGTAGCAGCAAGTGTGCAGTAATCCTGCTCTTTCTGACTTAGTCTATGAAATTGCATTTTTCCGTAGCCCAGGAAGTCTATTGCGTGGAGTTCCAAGAAGAAACTGCACCCTATCAGCAACTGCTTCCCTCGAGCGCTCCCTTCTTTGTGAAAGAGCATCGCGGTGAACTTATTTTTCATCTTCTGGTGGGAGACACGCTGGTGGATAGCAACACCGAGAGCTTTGAAGAGGTTGGGCATTTCGACAATGGCGACTTGTGGCATCACGTTTGGCGCATGCCGACAGGCGGCTACCACATCCACATCGCCGACCTTCAGGAGCGGACGGTCTGTCGTCTCGAAACCGATGCCGATTTTTCCCACTGCCGAGTCACATTGATAGGCGACACGACACAGCAGGCTTTCGGACTGGACAATGCCATCATGATAGCCTTTGCTTTTGCGGGAGCCTATCACCGCCTTTTGCTCATCCATGCCTCTGTGCCCGTTGTGGAAGGGCGTGCCTATCTGTTTCAAGGTAAGAGCGGCACGGGAAAAAGCACGCATTGCCGACTGTGGCTGGACAACATTGCCGGTGCGACTTTGCTCAACGACGACAACCCCGTGGTACGCTTAGAACCCGATGGAAGCGTGGGTATCTACGGGTCGCCTTGGAGTGGAAAGACGCATTGCTACAAGCAAGAACGTGCTGCGGCAGGTGGTTTTCTGCGCCTGCACCAAGCTCCGCACAACGCCATTCGTCCCCTCTCTAAGATAGAAGCCTTTGCTTCCCTACTCTCTTCTACTTCGACCATGGTGTGGGACAAGTCCTCCTACACCGTCATTTGCGACACCGTGAATGCGGTGATTGCCCAAGTGCCGAGTTTTGATTTGGAGTGCCTCCCCGATGCAGCAGCTGCACACCTCAGCCATGCCACAATGACCCAAGCGCATGGAAAAGCATAAGCTGAACATTCCCAAACAGCTGTTTGTGGAAGAAGTGCAGCGACTCATCAACGCCGGGCACACGGCACGCTTCCGCGTACGCGGTTGGAGCATGCGCATCTTTGTGGAGCACGAGCGCGACGAAGTGTTGCTGGCTCCCTGCCACGCGGAACAGTTGAAGCGAGGTGATGTGGTCTTAGCGCTCACCACCGAAGGGGAATATGTCCTCCACCGCATCGTTCGGGTTGATGGGCAAATGCTCACGCTGCAAGGCGATGGCAATGTCGGAATCATAGAGCGCACCTATCGAAAAGACGTTGTGGGGATAGCACAAGGCTTCTACCGCAAAGGGCGCACCGAGTTGGATTCCGTCAGCGGTTGGAAATGGCGAACGTACTCCTCCATCTGGTTGTCCTTCAAGCCCTTCCGCCGTTATCTATTGGCATTCTACCGCTTGTTCCACTAAGCTTTCTTCTATTATCTCCGTCCATTCTTATCAATGCCCCTATATGAAATTCAAAGATTCATTTGAACTCCGCGACATCTGTGGTGAAAAGATTCTCATCGCCATGGGTATCGAAAGCATCAACTTTGATCACCTCATCAATCTGAATGAAACAGCTGCCGAAATCTACACCCATTTTGTGGGAAAAGATTTCACCACGGCAGAAGTGGTTGATTTCTTAGAGAAGAACTATCCCGACGTACCCAAAGCTGATCTGGAGAAAGATGTGCAAGCTCTCTTAAACGAGCTGATTAACATCGCTGTTATCGCATAAAACTCATTTCATCATGGCTGAAACAAAATATATCTTCGTCACGGGTGGTGTTGCTTCATCGCTCGGAAAAGGCATCATTGCCAGTTCCATCGGTAAACTTCTGCAAGCAAGAGGTTTCAACATCACGATTCAGAAGTTCGACCCCTACATCAACATCGACCCGGGCACGCTCAACCCCTACGAACATGGTGAATGCTATGTGACAGACGATGGACAGGAGACGGACCTCGACCTCGGACACTACGAGCGCTTCACGGGCATCAAGACCACGCGCTACAACAACTTCACCACAGGACGCATCTACCAAAGCGTCATCGACAAGGAACGTCGTGGCGACTACCTCGGCAAAACCATTCAAGTGGTGCCGCACATCACCGATGAGATTAAGCGCGACATGCTCTTCCTGGGTAAAAAAGGAGGATATGATTTCGTCATCACCGAAATCGGTGGCACCATCGGCGACATAGAAAGTCTGCCTTTCGTGGAAGCCATTCGCCAACTCAAATGGGAACTCGGACGGAATGCCGTGTGCATCCACCTCACTTATGTGCCCTACTTGGCAGCCGCAGGCGAGTTGAAGACCAAACCGACACAACACTCCGTCAAAGAACTGCAAAGCGAAGGTATACAGCCGGACATTCTTGTGCTCCGTACTGAACATCCTCTCACCCCGGCCCTCTGCAAGAAGGTAGCCAACTTCTGCAATGTAAGCCCCGATGCCGTGTTCCAAAGCCCCGATATGCCTTCCATCTATCAGGTTCCAGTGGGTATGCAAGACCAAGGCTTAGACCGGGTCATCCTCGAAAAACTCGGGATGCCCATTGGCGAAACACCGGGATTAGGCCCTTGGCGTGCTTTCATTGAGCGCAGAGCCAATGCCACCGAAGAACTTAACATCGGTCTTGTCGGAAAGTACGACCTGCAAGATGCCTACAAGTCCATCACGGAAGCGCTCCAACAAGCCGGTGTCTACAACGACCGCAAAGTGC
>RBWB01582076.1_pt1 | contig 17050 bp, 16 predicted proteins | sample 2014201 | NCBI WGS metagenome assembly RBWB01 (sample SAMN10133834, study PRJNA383868) | Human oral metagenome, whole genome shotgun sequencing project. | isolation source: supragingival plaque isolated from 88 juvenile twins | host: Homo sapiens | place: Australia
CATTATTTATATACTTTCTAACATTAAAATCAATGACTTCTTGGTGCATACCCTCAGCCTTGCAGAAAGCTAGGAAGTCCTCTAATAGACCTTCATCCTCAAACTCCTCTAATGACTCAGTGATTGCGGTGTCATCTGTTTGTGAATACCACAAATCAAACATAGACCAAAAAGGATTAGCATAAGTTTCTCCGTCAATATCTACTAATTCATCATTACGAAGTTTTCTTCCGTTAGTCAGAAATAAACCTTCTACAGGAGAAATAGTCTTTGTAGAAGTTTCATAAGATACATGCAACTCATGAATATAAGGGTTATAAGAACAATACCCCTGCTGCGCTAGAGAGTTTGCACCAGAGATAGGTTCTGTACACCAAACATAAGTCTCTTGAACATTTGTTGTTCTCTTTACCAATACCACTCACCACCCTATTATTCTAAATCGATATCGAATCCTAAATCATCGAGAGTAGCCATAACCTACTTCTCCTTAACCTGACCATTCAGATAGTTAATCTCAAAACCATCCTGCACATTATATACAAAACGATTACGTTTAAAACCACCGTCACCAGTGGACGCTTCCATCAATACCCCTATAGGGAGTAACTCGTTACCCCTATAGTAAGGTGTCACACGATATAATACAGTTCTTCCAGTTTTCTTAATATAGTCCCTAACATCGCCCTCAACCTCAGTCATATACTTCTGATTAAAGGAAACAGTGCCAGTTACTAAATTATCTAAATCATTCTTACCGCCCATAGTATAAGCGATTAAATGACTTCTATCGTAAATACCACCCTTAGACCTACCTACCCAACCAGCTGGGTCAGGCAAATCTATACCTTTACGTGTCTCCGAAGCAACTAAGTCAGCCTTAGATACAGTGGCAATTGCCGACTGCGCACGACCATAAGCATCCCTACCACCATACTTAAAATAATGACCAGTATTGATAGTATTTAAGTCATAGACCTCAAAATAAGGCTTATCCTCGTTAATAACGATAGACTGCTTTCCTGAATAACTAGGTATAGAGTTACCATCAGAAAAGTATAAGCCACTATCAGCCTGCTTAACAGTCTCTACCTTAGCAGTATTACTTCCTAGAAACTGCTGTATCTCGGAAATATAGCCCTTATGTTCAAAAGGTCCAATACGTCCACCAAATACAACAAAACTTGCCAAGGCAACTAACCCTGACAAGATAAAGGCTTTAGTTCTTCTATTTAAGACACCAGAATTCTTAACTTTTGTTTCCTTTTTCATGACAATACCCCCAGTTGATTAGCTAGATTTTCCCAAGAGTAGGTAACACCAGTATCAGCAGACTTCAAAGCCTTATAAAGGATAAACTTCTTAGGACTACAAAAATGGAATTTCTTATCCGCATTACTACTAGTTAGCATTTCGATAGTATCATCTACAAAGATACCCCCAGACATATCCACAGAGGACTTGTCCTTGTATTCCGTATGTTTGAGGAAAACCCCTTCGCATCCGTACTTTCTAGCCAAAGAACGCTTATAAGCCAACTCAGCCTCTGAAATATAAAAAGATACAAAGACAATATCAAACTTCTCCTGCAACAAAGGAAAAACATCAATAAAGTCCTGCTTAACCCTAACCTTATGGTAATTAGTAAGTAAATAAGTACTTAAGGCATCATGAAAGTTTTCTTTTGTTATGAAAAACTCTTCCCTATGAAGATGTAGGTAGTCCCCAATCTCCCTAATACACTTAGAAGTATCTAATACCACATCATCTAAATCCAAAAATAACTTCATCAATCTAATCCTACCACCCTTGCAATTCTTAAAGCAGTGACCTTAGGAGAGTCACCCTTCTTAACCTGCCTTTTCAACAACTCTATAGGAACATCAAAGTCCTTAGAGATAGATTTTAAGTTATCATAAACAAAACCATCTAACTCTACATCAAAACCTAGTCTCTCATCAACTACCAAAATTCCCCTCCTACCAAGAAAATAAAGCCCCTAGAAAGCCCAAAATAAGCCGTACAAAGGCATATACTAGGACGAGAGCTAAAACCCCCAAACAAGCCAATACAAGCCAATATAAGAGCCGTAGAGCCAATAGAAAAGCCCCAAGCCAGAAACCGAAATACAAGATAGCCACTAAAAGCAATACTAAGGCAAATATAAGCATCAAAGCCTTCCCCTCCTCTATAGTAATATTCTAACCTATATTACCAAACTCTCACAAAAATAGCAAGGAAATCTCATATACTATACCTTACCAGTACCAAAAACATGACTAGCCTGAATAATACTCGATACAGAAACCTTAGTATTAGACTTTATATTCTCCCTAACAATATAGTACATCAACAACTTAGCATGAGAATAAATAACCAGAATACCGGCTGCCATATATACCCCACCTAGCTTCAATATAAAGTAAAAAGGCATTAGTAAGAATAAAGTAACTACCATAAAAGAATACAAGCTACTCCATAAGAAAGTATTAGTACCTCGATACCCCTTTTCTTTTACTCTACTAGGCACAAAGCCCTCAGCCCTAAGCCTCTTACTAGCATACCCCAATATTTCTAAAGAGAGCAAACCAAGAGATACTAAAATAGGTAGGATATTGTACCTAAGAAAAAGAGCATCCCTAAATAAAACACAAAAGATTAAACCAAGACCAATAAAAATTAACTGCGTAACTACAGTTAAACCTATCTTAATAGTTGCCCATAGATAACTATAACGGTTACATAACCAACTACGCATCCTGCACACCCCCAGAATATAAATTTTAATTTAGTACTGAGAGTATAGAAAATGACAAACAAAAAGCCCCCAACTTAGGGGCTTAGACTATACTAATCTTCTTTCTTCTTAAATCCTGCAAGACCTAGAGCTCCAACTACTACACCCATCAAACCAAGAACACTTCCTGCATCCCCAGTCTCAGGTAAAGTATTACCAGTAACAACCTTTGCAGGCTCAATCTTAGCTGTAGTACCATAAGAGACAGGAATTGCTCCCTTGTTTGTAGTAACTTCTACCTTAGAGTCTACAACATCTACCAACTCACCATTAGCATTGTAAACATTGGTAGGGACACCACCAGACTTAGCAATAGTATCAGCCTTAGCTTTCAGTTCGTTAGACTTAGCAACTTCGGCATTAGCCTTATCTTGTTCAGATTTCAGAGCAACAAGCTTATTGTAATAGTCTGTTTTTTCTTTAGCAGTTGCCTTAAGACCTTCCAATACTTGTTGAGCAGTCTCCAACTCAGCACGGACTACCCCTGCCTTAGCTTGCTCATCAGCAAGTTTAGTATTCAACTCCTTAAGAACAAGGGGAGCGTTTACAAGTGCTTTTTCAAGAGCATCTACTTTAGACTTAGCTTCATCAGAAGATGTCTTAGCTTTATCACGTTCAGCAATAGTATTTGCCAAAGCAAGTTTCGCTACTTCATTAGCTTTAGTAAGAACTTCTAGCTCTTCATTAGCTTTAACTACCTCAGCTTGAGCCTTCTTATTAGCAGATTTAGCCTTGATAAGTTCAGCCTGAGCTTTTGCTAATGCATTAGTTTTATCTACTGCACTAGCTTTAGCTACTGCAAGAGTTTCTTTAGAAGATTGAAGAGATACCTTATCAGCATCTAATTGTGCTTGAGCATCTACAATAGCCTTTTCAAGAGCTGGGATATCTACTGTACCATTAGTAAGGTCAGATAGACTCTTCTTAGACGCTTCGAGAGCCTGATTAGCAGTGTCGTAAGCAGACTGCGCAGAATCAAGTTCTGCTTTAGCAGACTCATCAGCCTTAACAGCGTCATCATACGCTTTTTGTGCATTTGCTACCGCTTGCTCATCAACTACAATCTTTGTTTCAAAGATAGGTGTAGTTGTTGTTTTTCCGCCAGTAGTAGTCTGATAAGGGTTTTCAATAGCCTTACCATCAGTATTAAGCATCAGAGCATAAGTACCTGGTGCTGTATACCCCAAGCCGTTGAATACAGTGTAGAAGTCGAACTCCAGACCTACTGAGTTATACTTGTTATTAAGACCAAGAATACTCAAAGCAGAGTTAAAGAGAGTCTCATGACGACCTGCAGTGTTTACAACAGAACCTGTACCTGTAGGAGTGTAAAGCATCTTACCTACAAAGCCCAAGATATTAGCCTTAAGGTCAGCCATAGTCTGGAACGCACCATTGTTGTTAGCGTACTGAATTTGGTTTGCAAGTGGAGTTGACAACAACTTACCTCTACCCTGAGCCTTTTCAAGATATTCCACTGTTGTTCCAGAATTAGTTACACCCTTAATAGACTCAGGTCCCCAGAATCCATTAGCACGGAGCTGTTGTTCGTTCATGTCCTTATATTCTGGGAATGAATCGTTGAACAACTTACGGATTGCGTCTTTAGTAACTGCTACACTTTCTGTAGTTACTTTCAAAGGCTCTGTACCAACCTTAGAGCGCAAATCGTTAACTAGGGCTGTATAGAACAGAGCCAAATCAGTCAACTGCTCATCAGTAAGGTCATGGACAGACACCTTAGTAGTCTTGTCAGTATTTGAGAATTGTGGGTCGTAATTCTCTTTCCAACTACGGAACGATGTCAAGTCTGGCGCTGCAATATCAGCCAATGAGCTTCCTGGATAATCTTCCAGACCATCAGCAATAGCTTTACGAACTGCGGAGTGCAATCCTTTACCCTCTGCTAAAGCTTTGATAGCTTTCAAATAAGCATCTGAAGTTACTACCCCATTACTTTGGAAGAAGTCAGAAGTAGCTACGCCATCCTTAAGGGTAGTCTTACCACCCTCAGAAGTAGTCTTAGTACCAGTCTGTACTGTCTTTTCTACGCCCTTTTTAGCATCTTCAAGAGCCTTCTTAGCAGTTTCAAGATTTTTAGCGGTCTCAGACTCCTTAGCCTTAGCAGTTGTCAAGCTAGAGTTAGCTTTGTCTGCCTTAGCTTGAGCCTTATCTACGGAAGTTTTAGCATCTTCTACCGCTTTTGTTTTGTTAGCTTCAGAAGTTTTAGCATTTTCAAGAGACTGCTTTGCATTAGTTACAGATTGTTCGTCCTTAGATACCTTCTCAGTTAGGTCTTCAACATTTTTCTGCAACTGAGCCGTGTCAGTTTTTGTTGACAAATCAGCTACTTTCTTTTCAGCATCAGCTACGGCACTTGCTGCCTTCGTTGCTGTCGCATCAGCATTGTTCTTAGCGGTTGTTTGTTCAGCTACTTTTTGTTCTGTAGCAGCTTGACTAGTTTGAGCAGATTTAACATTTTCTTCTGCGGTTGCAAGAGCGTTTGCTTTTTCAGTTGCCTCAGCTTTAGCTTCTTCAACTTTTTCTGCAGAAACAGTATCTACATTTTTAATCTGTTCTTGAATGCCTGCTACAGTGCTCTCAGCACTAGCTACATTTTGCTCAGCAGTTGCAACTTTCGCTTGTTGTTCAGTTACCGCTGTGTTAGCAGTATCTGCTTCGGTTTTAGCTTCAGCAACTTGTTGTTCAGTAGCTGGTTGAGCCTCTGTTGCAACGCTTTCTGTATTTGGAGTTACTTCATCAGCACTAACAACTTCGTTAGATACCCCAAAGATAGTTGAAGTTGCCAATACTGCAACAACTGCACCTGTGCGGAACTTTTTAATAGTTCCATGTCCGACTGTCTTAGATTTCATAAAAAATCTCCCTTTATAAAATAAATATTTTTAGCTACTAATATAAGATACTAATATAGTAATATATCACTAACTAAAGGATATATAAAGTATATAAGATTTCTCTAAATTTTGCAAATACTTCTCCACAAAAATTTAAAGGTACTGCAAAAAAGATACAAAAATTAAAGAAAAACTCACAAATATACTAGGAAAACTGCAACCCCTACCCTAGAGCAATTTAAAAAGACAAAAATAGAGGAAGCCTATAAAAAGCCACCTCTATATTTTTATAGCTAATCTAAAGACTAGTCTTCCTTTCTCCTACGTCCTAATAAACCAAGACTAAGAATAGAAACAACTCCACCCATAAAGGCTAATCCTGCAGAACTAGATTCACCAGTCTTAGGAAGAACCTTACGCTTAGGTTGAGGTAAAGGACATACCTCAGGTTCTTCAGGGTCTTTAGGTTTAGGGGTAGTAGTTCTAACAGTATTAGAAATGTAGTCTACCCCATTGATACGGTTTGTGTACTTATTCTCAAAAGTACCATAAGAAATCCGCTTCATGTCAATAGATGCATCAGCACCAAACTCAGAGGAATCCTTAATAGACTTAAGGAATTCTTCCTTGAAAGCAATCGTTACAATACCATTTGTATCATCATGCTCCATAGTAGTGTACTTAGTAAGGTCTGTACCAGCTTTGATAAGTTCTTCTGATTTAATCTTAGAACCTGCTTTGATAGTTTCACCTTTCTTAACTACCTTACCGTCTTCTAATGTAACATCCTTATCAGCGACAGTATCGCTTTCAACAGTAATTACATTAACAACAGTAATATCTGTAGTAGCAACTACTTTGTATGTACCAAGGAACTTGTCACCTGTTTGGTCGTAATCGTCGATGTAACGATACTCCCAAAGATGGCTACCCCTATTGCCTGGCAACTTAGCGCCACTCAACAGGTACTTAAACTCTTGACCATAGACAACCTCGCCACCATCAGCAGACTTGCCATCTACAACAACGTCCTTCTTAGGAGTAAAGTCAGGTACATCATTCCGAACTACGTTTCCGTAATAACCATTACCAAAGTCAATTTGATAAGTTTGGTTAGTGTACTTACCAGTGTACCCTTTCTTAACTACCATTGGAAGATTGAAGAATACATCTGTACCAGTCTTCACATACTTATCGTAGAAAGCTTGAGAGTCCTCAGCTAACCAGATATGGAACTTACCAAACTTAGATACATTGATACCGCTATCCTTAACAAACTGCTGTAAAGATTCGGGTAACTCATCTAACTTACTAGCATCTGCTTCGTAAAGTTTAAGACCTTCAACCTTATTACCTTTGGCATCAACTACAGTGTACTTTTCCTTAAGAGGTTCTACCGCAGTCTCATCGTAGTTATCAATGTAACCAAAGCCCTTAGCAATAGCAGACTTAGAAGATTTATCTTTGATGTACTGGTCTAAGTCCCACTCAGCTACATAGTAGTTAGTGTCTGACTGTAACAAAGTCTTATCATTGATATTGTTACCCTTTACATCAGTATTATTCTTAGTAGGTTGGATTTTGTGATACCCCTTACCAGACTTGTTTTCTTTGTCATTAGGGTTATCTGGTCCACCTGGTGTATGAATTCTTACCTTATTAGAGTAAGAAACATACTCAGAACCTTCAGTACCTTTTACACTCATTTTGAACACATTTTCGTATTTTGCAGAATCGTTTAAAGTCTTAAAGATAAGAGTGAAAGCAGTTGGTGTATAAGACTTAGTAAGATTACTATTAGCCTTAGCCAACTCTAACTTATTAGCCTTAACTTCTAATAAACGACTATTAGTATCATAAGCAATATCCCAAGTCTCATTAGCCTTAGTAGTAGCCTCTACATCAACCTCAAGACCATCAGCAATATAGTCAGAGTTTACAATAGAAGCAGTTTCAGGTCTACCAGCTGGCAAAGCCTTAGGACGTAAGATGAAGTGGTTTACAGAACCTTTAGCCACTGATTGATTGTCAATGTCAACACCATCTTCATTTGTGACAGCCTTCTCTACTGGAGTATTTTCATTTAACGCTGTTAAGTGATACCTCACAGTAGGAGAAACAGGTTTCTTAGGCAACTCACGATGCTTAGGTTCAGCAGGTTTAGTAACTGTAACCAGCTCTAAAGTAGGGTCTTCAGGAACCTCAGGAATCTCATTAGGAGAATAAGGTTTAGGAATAAATGGTACAGGAGTGTACCCCACAGGCTTATAACTTGAGTCCTTAGGTGTGTAACTTACAGGCTCATACCCCACTTTGGTATAGCTAGGGTCTTTAGGAGTATAAGTTACTGGGGTGTAACCCACAGGCTTATAACTTGAATCCTTAGGCGTGTAAGTTACTGGTGTGTAAGTTACAGGTTTATAAGACGCATCCTTAGGAACAAAAGGTACTGGGTCATAAGTATGAGGAATATACTCATTGCTCTCAGGAATATAAGTAGCCAATGCCTTCAACTCAATAGGAGGTGCAACAGTAGTCTTACGAATTCTTCTAATAAATGTACGAACTACATCGGAATCAGAACCAAAATCTGCCCTAGCTACAAGGGTTGAACGGCTACCTGCAGTATTCCTTACAACGTTAGTGTACATTCCTGTATCAACTACTAATACAGTTCCATCAGGAGATGACTGAGAACCATTCAAAGCATTCTCATTATGGTTAATACCATAAGCATATCCTAACTGATGGTCAGAAGCTGGTCGGTTAATCTGAACACTATTAGTTGTCAAACCACCACCAACACCAAGAATTTTACCTACATTCTCCAGATACTGACCACCATCAATATCTGAAATAAGAGTTGACCAAATAATATTCTTATCATCATTATTAGGTCTATCTAATGATAGAACAGTTCGAATACCATCTCCACCATTAGTACCCGTTGTACTAGTTCCATCTACCGCATTGATAGAACCATCCGCATTCCAGAAAGCAACCTCTCCAGCACTCTGGTAGTAAGGGTGTAAGCCTCTAGCATCGATATCAAACATTGCATAAACATCATGTACTACCCCATCAGCCGTTGTAGCTGCATTAGGAATCCTATACCAAGTACGAGTCTTACCAACATAGAACTTATTAGCACCACCCTGACGATAGTTATAAACCCTACCCCACTCGTCATTGATATCGCCTGGACGTAATGCACGGAGATTAGCACCACTAACATCTACATTACCCCAAACAACCTTAGTAACTACCTTAGATAAATCAAGGTTCTCACCCTTGAAGTAAACAGATGTACCGCTCTTAGTAAGGTTACCACTAGCAACTACCTCAACCCCATTGTCAAGTGTTACCTTTTTCAGTAAAGTAGATGAACCACTAGGTGTATAACCATTAGCTGCTGCAGGTAGAGGTGCATTTCTGTCGTGGTTAGCGTTGCTTACCTCTTCAAACTTGTCTACTAACTTCTTATCGAAAGTCTCAGTAACCGTAGTCCTACGAGCAACATCCTTGTTGTAATCTTCAACAGTCTTGCTATCGACTAACCAGTTACCAGTCCAAGTAAGACCACGCTCACCCATCAACTGGCTATTGTAAGCATTAGCATCAGCATTATGTTTATCTACTGATAAAGATTTTGCAGTATTATCTTTTAATACTTGGGATGCTGATAGTGATAAACTACGGTTAGCTTCAGCCGCTGAAGTTGACCTACGAGCAGTTTCAGCCTTCGCTGCATTAGACCTAGTATTGTTGTCTAAAACAACAGCACTTGCAGAAAGAGATAAACGCTTATTTTCTTCTGAAGCAGAAGTCGAACGACGGTTAGTCTCAGCCTTAGCAGAGTTAATACCCTTAGTATTCTCGCTGTCTACCGTGCTAGCAGATAAAGATAACCGCTTATTCTCATTAGATGCAGACGTCGAGCGCCTAGCAGTTTCTTCCTTAGCCGAATTAGAGCCTTTTACGTTCTCGCTATCTACCGTGCTAGCAGAAAGAGATAAATTACGGTTGACCTCTGAAGCAGACAAGGAACGTCTCTTTGTTTCATTAGACGCAGAAACAGAACCATCGTAATTAGCCTTATCTACTACACTAGCCGATAAAGATAAGCGACTATTTTCTGTAGATGCAGACAAAGAACGTCTAGCAGTTTCATTAGACGCTGCAGTAGATTGTGCCGAGTTCTCACTCTCAATACGTTGAGAATTACTTATATTTTCAGAAATTGTACGAGAGGCTGCCATCGACTGGTCTTCGTAAAAAGCCTTCTTAGACAAGTACTCTTGAATAGCTTGCTTATTTAAAGCCTGCTGCTCAGCCAACTCACGGATATAAGCCTGATACCCCTCTACGGTTTCGCCGTTTGAAGATTTCTGAACTTGCTCTGTAACCTTGATAATAGCGTCCTTATACTGTGCTACTACCGCTGCCTTATCTTCATCTAATGTCTTAATAAACTCAGTATAGCTAGATACCGCAGACTTATGAGCATTATCTAAACCTTCATTAAAGGCTACCACAGAATCACGGTTCTTTACCCACGTTGACATAGTATTAGAATGTTCAGCAGTAACTGATTTTAACTCACTAGTCTTCTTAGCTTCTTCAGCACTAATTGACTTAACCGACTTTTCAGTATCTTCAGCAGTTGAAGTTGTTGGAGCAACAGAAGTCTTATCCTGAACAACGTTTACACCTACATCACTAGCACCCTTTGCTGCCTCAGTTAAAGCAGAATGGTCGATAGTAACAGGCTGACTACCAGATACAGTACCTTCTTTACTTTCTAAAGCCTTTTGAGGCTCGGATGCTGGTTTTGCTGCCTCCGCCAGATTTGCTGCTGGATTGCCTGTAGGCGTATCATTAACAACTTTAATTTCTACTACTACCTGACCACTTACTGGAGCAAGTTCATCCGCACTAACAACCGCACCATTAGACAAAGCTAATGCTGCCATACCTAAAACTACCCCACAAGTTCCATAAGCCTTATATTTTCGAATCGAACCATAAGACTTGCTCTCGAAACTTTGTTTCATTTCTTTACCCCTCTTTTACATAAATTTTAACATTATTTTCACTAGGAAAATACTACTACACTATAAAAATTAAACCCAGACCTAAGAGGACTGGGAAAACAAAAGAGACAAAAAGAATTAAAACGTAAACACTCCTTATAGATACTTAGAGTTTAAGTTTATTCCTAGAGCATTTACAACAGAATTTAACTTTCTACCATTGTACCTTTCAAAGCCTCCAAGCTTCAAAGAAGTTCTTCTAATCTCCTTAGGAAGATTAGGGAAAGGCTGAGCAAGGTTCATACCCCTATACTGGAGCTTAAAGGTTTCTACCTCTTCATCTGTCAGACCGAAAGTGCTTAAAGTCTTACACATAGAATCCAGTAGCTCACTATCCTCAAATACAACCTCAGCGCCACCCTCACGACCTAAAGCCTTAGCCTCCTCTAAGGTTATCTCTTCGCCTGTATTGTTGTTGATGAACTTCTTAGTAGCCATTGTATACTTGAACAGGTTATACATGTCTGCCTTAACAGGTTCACCGTTAGAATCTAGCTCAAAACAACGCTCTGCAACACCATGAACATCCTCAACATAATCGAAATACCAAGGCTCACCACAACTAGTATCCTCGATACCCTCAGGCTGATTAGAACCCTTAGGGAAGAGTAACTTGTACCCTTTCTTCAGTTTGCCATTTTCCATCTGCCAAACCATAGTAGCAAGACGTCTAGGAGTCATAGTACCCTTCTTAAACGGAGATACAATACCATCAGCACTATCGCCACGGAGAATCTTGTAAAGTAGCAAAGAGTTATAAGGAACATACATACCCTTAAAGGATGAAAGACCTTCCACCGTTTCTTGGAAATTAAAAGGTGTTACCTGAATATAGCGGTTCTTTTCCAAATCCTTACTTTCTGCCCAAGTAAATTTCTTACTTCGAAAGAATACAGAAACCTGCTGGTCTACTAAAGGCAACATATCAGCATCATTAGTTACCAAATCAATGTAATGATTAGGGTATAACTCCTTAGCTTTTTCGATTGCCAAGAAAATCAAATCATCAGCTTCCCAGTTGTTCATATACAGACAAGGAACTCCACCACGCTCTAATAAATCCTGAGCCAGAGATACCCCTGAGAACATTGTACCACTCATACTCTCACGTTTACCCTTATACTCTCCATCAACACCTTGAGGTTGTTCCTTGATGAAATAAGCCTTACGGCTAGGGCAAGGTCGGTCGAAACAAACAATAGTAGGGAACTGCCCACCCTTAGACCAGTTGAAAATGTTCTTGATACTACCATTAGCAATAGTAGTATCAATAGTTTCTACATTATTTCCTACCTTAATAGTTCTCGTCAAGCGAGTCCCAGAGTAAGAAAAGTTATGAGCCATGTGATTGAAATCCACAATCAGGACTCGGTTGCTTTTACTTGTCGGTTTAAATACCATAAAATATTCCTTTACTATTCTTTCTTTTTCGGTGTAGAGGACAAATAAGCCTTGAGCTCGTCCTCGTTATCTAATTTCCACTTTTCTGAATAAACCCACTTAGTGGTTCCATTGCTATAAGTAATAATCTCTACCCTAGGAGTATAAGAGAACCTAGGACTAGGCATCCCATTATACCCTCCATAGTTTTCTCTGTAATACTTATCTAAATCGTCTTTGGATTCAGTATCAGTAATTAAGTCTATATCGGAAACTTTCTTAACTTCATAAGTTCTATCTTTTCGATTATAAAAGATTATAGAACTTTCAGGCTGAACAAATACTGATTCTACAAAATCCATTGTTGACGAGATTCCTTTATCTAACTGATAATAAATAGAACTAGCATTAGAAGAAACATTAAATCCCTTGACTGCACTCTTAAGTGTAATTTCTGAAGATTTAGGTTTTGTAGTATAGTAATCTAAATCAGAAATTACCTTCTTAAAATCACTAGTACCCTCTTTGTATGAGGTATAAATAGGTTGTATATTAGAACTTTCGTCATAAGTAACACTACTCACGATAGTAGGTTTATCTGATAGCAAAAAGAATATAAAAGCTACGGACACTCCTAAGAATGCTACCCATAGAGGATTCTTTACTAGAAAACTACCTAAAACCTTAAACACCTTCTTCAATACTACTCACCCCCAACCAAAGACATCGCTAAGGTAGTCTGAGATTTGCCTTTAGGTAAAGACTGCCTAGAGATATCCCACATAAATACCTTACCAGTATCTTTCAACTGCTTACGAACAGAAACTAAATGCATCCCAGTATCGATACCCTTCATGTTCCCTAGTAATAGTAAATCAATAGATAAGTCACTAGGAATAAACTCAGGATGATAAACCTGATACCCCTTAGCCGATAGGTTGTTCCTACAACCACTATCTATATCAACCCCAATATAAGTATGACCAAGCTCCCTAATACTATCAGCATAAATACCTTCACCACATCCGAAGTCTAAAACAGTCAAATTCTTACCTTCTCGTAAAAGAGACTGTATATTACCCCAGACTAACGACTCGTTATTTGTCATTTTCTTCCCCTTTAAAGAATAAACCATTTCTTCTCATAATTCGTACAACCTCATTATAAGAAGTAACACCAAGACCACTAAGCCTACGCAAATCGCTCAAAGAAATAAGAGTTAAATCATTCAAACAGTTATAACCATTACGTCTTAAGATATTGTAGGTTCTGGTAGAGAAATCAAAGAAATACAAATCTTTCTCACCAACTCCAACCCTAAACTCTTTGCCCTTCTCTAACTTAACCAACCTATCATATAGATACCTCTTATTAAGTAAAGGCAACAAAGCAGGGTCTAAATCGTCCTGAGCAAATGCAATAACAGTTCTAAATCCTTTAATACAGTCATTAACGATTGTACGAACCCTACCACTAGTTACCCCATAGAAATCAGCTATGTACTCTATACTATGAGTTTCGTCCTCCCAAAGACCTACCCCATAAAACATTGCAAAGATATCCTTATTCTTAGGAGCCTGCTTAAGGCGGTCTTTGAGTGTAACCCAAAGAATTCTTTCTTCTTTTTTATCCTTTATTAAAACGATATTACCGGTAATATCAGAAAATAAAGTCTCATAACTAGATAGAGATACCGTTCTATTCTTAAATCTAGGCAATTAAACCTCCCCATAAATACCTCAAAAGAAGTACAAGATAGCACCTCTAACTAAAATAACCAACCATGTAATTACCAGTAAGATAACCCTCTGAATCGAACTTACAACTTACCATTCTGCGAGAGCGGTAATCCTCCAAATGAACCTCTACCTTACTAGGGGAATAATTACCCTTATCTATCATGTCGCCAATGTCGTTCAAAACACGATCATCATAAGACTCTATGTTGATATTAATACCCTTGTTTTCGAGATAAGCCAACCTAAAGATAACTAAATGCAAATCCCTAGGATGAAAGAAAGCCTCAGGCTTAAATAAAGAATACTCACTACCCTCTAAAGTATCGAATACCTTTTCGATTAGGTTCTTATTCTCTTCAGAAGTGTTCTTAATAGAAAGACCTGCTAAGGAGTTTAAAGACTCACCTCTAAGGTTAGCTTTCTTAGTAATATGCGAATAAAATTTAAGCATTACAACCCCTCCTGCTTCTTTAGCTCAGCTAACATTTCTTCCCTAGTTAGAGGTAAATCTAAGTCCTCTACCCCAATACCTAAGTAAGAGTTTAAAAGACCTGCTAAATCTTTAGCATCTTCCTCACTAAGAGAAATACCCTTGCCCATACGAGTCATATCCTCGTTCCAAGAACGGATATCCAACTTAGGCTTCCCCCAACCATTCCAAGAGATGAGGTTCAAACGTATTGACCAACCACTAGCAGTAGGTTTACTTACCTGACCAATTTCTTCTATAATCTCATAACTAAATTCTTTTGCCAATCTTCTTCTCCTTTAATCTTTGAATACTACCCCATAAGCATACTTAAGGGCTGATAGATAATCTTGGAAAGATTTGTTATCATATACAGTGCCTCCACCGTACTCCCAATCCTTCTCGACCTGAACATAATAACTACCATTATAAAGAATGATAGTAGTGTCATAACTAGTCTCAATTTCTCTATTATAAATCCTTCCACTAACAGAGGAAGCTGTATTACCAAATTCAATGAATTCATCGTAATCACTCTCAGACTCCCAATCGAAATCATAATACTTATACTGAGAATAAGGAAAGCCTACAGTCTCCTTAAGATTTAAAGCATCTTCGTATGCCGTTGTATTACCCCTCATCAAGTGTTGCTGGAGAGAACTTACTCTATCTTCTTGCCCTAACATCTACCCTATACCGCCCTTCCTACATACCCAAGGTAAATACTAATAAATATACCTCTATTCTACCATATTAGAGAAAATAAGCAAAGCTACTTAGCCCTGCCTATTTAATCTTTACTAAGACATAATCTATAAAAATAGAACCTAATACTACATCGGAAAGTCTATAACAATATTCTTTTTATTGTTATAATGATAATAGACATAACCCTTAGAACCTGGCTTAATCTTATGGTTATTCACCTGCACCACAAAAGCATCAAAACACTTCTCTCGGTTAACGAATAAGTGCTTCTCATTTACCATACCCAACTGCTTGAACTTCTTAATAAACCTTGAGCGATCGGCATAAGGTATATTAGCAAACCGCAATAAAGAAACCTGGACAGTTTGAGGTGGTTTAGTGTACCCAGTCTCAAGAACGAACTCCTTAAGGAAAGACAACTTAGAAAGAATACTAACCTCGTCCCTCAGAGTTATAAGACCATTACGGAACTTATCCTTATCACCAGTAGTAATTAAGTCAATCAATACAGTAAGAGAGATATACTTTTGATACTGGATATAAATCTGCTTCAATCGGATATAAGGCGCATTACCCTGTGCAACATAGAAGTCTAGATAATCAATATCTTTCCAACTAACCTGAGTAGTATTCATAGAAATTACCATACGAGGGGAAACCGTATCAGAAATGATGAAACTAACTGGTTTACCTCTAGATTTAAGTATTTCCAGACGGTGTTGCCCATCAATAACCTCGAAATTACTATTGACAACAATTGGAGAAGTTTGTCCCATCTCTTCCAATTCTCTAGGTAAGTTTTTATTTTTCTTAACTTTACGGTTACCCTTTAATTTCTTAAAGAGAGTATAATCAGAAGTAGAGAATATAGTTCCTATAACTTCTACCCCAAGCAGGTTTGTTGAGGTCTTATATTTTACCATCTTACACCTCCAAACATTTGAGGCAGTGGAACATAAACGTAATCACCCTTAACAACGTTGTTAGATGTAAGACTTACAGAATGTTCATCTTTTACATCAATATATTCTGCTGCCGGGGAACTAACCAAGTAAGAAAAAAGCTTATCATGGCTAACAGTACAAAGCATATCAAATAAATCCTCTAGGAACTCCTCAACACGCTCTACCCCAACTGCTTGTTTTAGTATATTCACAAGGTATTTAATAAAAGTCTCAACTTCTATAACTACCTTTAACGAGGATTGAAAGTCAATAAGGACACTTGTATAATCACTTATACCTACTACTCCGCCCTTACCTTCCTTAGATACCCTACTAGGAGATACGCACCTCTTAGCTCGAGGATACTTTAGTTCAAAACTAGATAGATTAAATAATATCATTCCAAATTCTGAACCAACTCTCATACGCTTTGCAACTTCTAAAGGAATACCTGCACAAGGCTTACCTTTAATGGTTTCAAACCTATCCGTTGGGTAACAACCTAAAGGGAACGCAAACTCATAAGAAAAATCATCCGGTACATCCCTCATGTAATCCATATAAAGAGAAAGTACTTTACTAAGCATCTCATCCGACCAAGCTAGACTTACATTCTTACTAGAACCTCGGAATACCTTACCAGTGTCTAAAAAATCTGTAAAACCATCTAGATAGCTAGATAACAAATCAGGACTAGATAAAACAGCTTCATTAGACTTTACTAAAGCATGAGGTATATAAGTCATGCCATGACCAATACCTTCAACTTTGTTTAACTTGTCTTCTATTTCTTCGATAGAATCTAAAGAGTTTACATTAGAGCCATTAACATCTAAAACAGAGTAAAAATCATCATCCCTAAATAACCCTAATGAGCCATATCGGTGACAATCATCCACAACTCTGTTTGCCGAACTACTAAGGTGATAAGAAACACGATTAAGTGAATTTAAATTCACTAAGGTTTTAGACAGACCACCCTGACTACTTACAGTTATAAAATTGTTCATTTTATATTCTTTCTACCTGATAGTTATTTATTTGGTTGGTTAATTGTCTCAG
>RBWB01582078.1_pt1 | contig 17042 bp, 18 predicted proteins | sample 2014201 | NCBI WGS metagenome assembly RBWB01 (sample SAMN10133834, study PRJNA383868) | Human oral metagenome, whole genome shotgun sequencing project. | isolation source: supragingival plaque isolated from 88 juvenile twins | host: Homo sapiens | place: Australia
GCGTAAAACATAATTCCGACGCACATTTCGTTGGAACACGTTTCGGGCAAGATAATAAAGCCTATGATGTTTACGCTTATCAATATAAAGTTGTTGATCGTAACGATCACACTTCTCTTGACTACAATACACCACGATTAAACAAGATGGTGACAGAAGTAGCTCCAGCCGAACTCCCTCAAAATTTCTCTGTAAAAGATTTATTTAATGGTCGATATATTGCATTTGCCCGAGCTGGTTCAGGCACACAAGCGGATCAGGAAGGAAATAATATCACGATTCGCCATAACGCTTATAAATTTCCGACAGGTGGCACGCCGCTTAATATGCTAAATAATACTGGCGATATGGTCGGTACTGTTGAAGGGAATGTTCTTGATCCTAAAACATCAACAGGTCCATTAGTAAGTTATGGAGCAAAAGGCGATAGTGGAAGCCCTTTATGGGGATTTGATAAAGATTTAAAACGTTGGGTGATGATTGGTAATATTGCGCAATATTATGGTTGGGATTACATCAAAAACAACTATATGATTACCCAAAACAATTTCCTACGTCAGAATCAATTAGACGATACCGCTCTTGCGTTAAACGTTCGTTCAACTAAACCGATCTATTGGGCGAATACTGGTGCAGGCAAAAGCCAAATTACAAGTGAATTAAATCACGCTGATATTAACGTTAAAAATGGCAATAACCTCAATCATGGTAAAGATGTCGTAATTAAGGGGCAAGCGACTACACTACAATTAAACGAAAATATCGATCAGGGCGCAGGTGGACTTTACTTCCTCACATCAGCAACAGTAAAAGGTGCAAATCAAAACATCACCCACATAGGTTCAGGTATTTATGTTGATGAAAATCAAACCGTACATTGGCAAGTTAAAAACCCTAAAAATGACCGATTATCAAAATTAGGTAAAGGCGATTTAATCATTGATGGTAATGGTAACAATACTGGCGACATTAGCGTTGGCGATGGTACAGTTTATTTATCTCAAAATGGCGGAACAGCATTTAATACCGCTAGACTTGCCAGCGGTCGTGGTAAGATTGTTTTGAAAGATGCAAATCAAGCTAAAAATTATCAATTCGATTATCGCGGCGGCGTGCTTGATGTAAACGGCAATGATTTAAGCTTTAATGGTATTAGACACGTTGATAATGGCGCTAAAATCATAAATGGCAACACTAACAAATCAGCTACAATTACATTAAATCCTACCGCAGATAAATACTATCTTGGTGATTTTGGTACAGTTCCAGCGGTTTACCAAAAACTAGATAACAATCAATACGATCAATCAGGTGTGACGACAATTGATATTAGCGATTTCGTTAATAATGATGGTGAATTAAACGTTGCTCTAATAGGCAATAAAACCTATACAATGCAAGGTAACACCAATATCAAAGGTAATGTAACTATTTCTCAAAACGCGACAATGTTATATCAAGGTGCGCCAACGGCTTACGCTGACATTGTTGATAACAACGGTCGTCATAAAGTTGAGGTTGATGACGATTGGCAAAATCGTATAGTTAACGCCAATCAATTTAATGTAACCGATAACGCTAAATTACAGTTTGATCGCAATCTTACTTCTGTAAATGGCAATATCTTTGCGAATAAAAAAGCACAAGTACAGCTCGGCTCAACAACCAATAAACAAGTAAAAACCGTTGCTCAGGGTCAAGTATCACTAAGTGAAAATTCAGCAATGACAATCGGTAATGCGGCGTTTACAGGTTCATTTAATAATGAGATGGGAACGAATCTAACTTTAACTGAAAATGCACTTGTTACACTTGATGCAAATAGCAAAGTTGGCAATCTTACGATGGTGAAAGGTTCTGAAATTCACTTAAATCCTGACAAACAGTTCAGCCGATTCAATTCTTTAACAGTAAATGGTTTGTTGTCAGGTAATGGCTTATTCCGCTTTTCAACCGATTTAGCCGCACTTACTGCAAACAAGCTAATCTTAAATGGTAACGTTTCAGGTGAACACACAATTTCACTTTTAGATTCAGGGCGTGAACCAACACAAAATAACGGTTCAATTCGTTTAATTGAAGTAGCTAAACCAAACCAAAACTACCGCTTTACACTTGAAAAAGATTATGTCGATGCAGGTGCTTATCGCTATCAGTTTGCTGACGGAGTATTAACCGCAGAAAAACAAAATACCATCGTTGATGGTCCATTTGATCCAAACTTCAAACGTCCAAATTTTGAAGAATTAAGTAAAGAGTTTAAAGATAAAAACACGCAAGATAAGGTTAAATCAGTATTGAGCGATTCAAACAATCGCATTCTTTCCTACGAAGAATTATTGGTTAAACTTAAAGATAAAGGACTCATTAATGCCAAATTAGATGAAAATGGCAATATCATTAATCCTGATGAAGAAGGTGTAGTTTACGATCTATCAAAACTCACCGCAGAAGAGCGTGAAAAATTGCGCGGTAACGGGCAAAATTTATCTAACGTTAATCCTGACGAATTAACAGATCATACACCGACTCCAGCAAAATTAGGTGAGATTAAGTTATATGATGTTGAAAATGCGTTGGCTGATGGCATTAAAATTGATGGAAATAATGATCTATCAAAAATAGAACAACCAACAACCAATGATCTATCAAAAATAGAGAAACCAACAACCCATAATAATCAACCTGATTCACAACTAAATATTATTGGTAACAATCAAAAAGAACAAATGAGTCGCTACTCTAATGCTGCCGTAAATGGTGCTGTTATTCAATCAAAAATGATAAAAGAAGCATCACAAGTATTGAATCAAAAATTAGTTGAAACAACAGGTGATAATGTTTGGGTAACATACGATCATGAACAATTTAAGTCTGATAGCGACAAGTTCCGCGACGGTAAAGGTTCATTAAATCTTATTCAAATTGGTGCGTCGAAAAAAGTCGGTGAAAACACCGTTATCGGCGGCGTATTTAACGAGATCGGAACAAGTAATGATACTGCCGACAATATGAACCAAAAACAAACATTGCGTGGCGGCGACCTATTCATCAAACAATCATTTGGTATTGCTTTTGCAAGTGTAAATGCTGGCTTGGGTAAAATCAAAGAAAAAAACTTTGGTCGTCAATCATTCTTTAAAACAGCGGCAATGCTTGGTGCTGATTTTAAATGGGGCAACACTACTCTTACACCTTATGGCAATGTGACTCACTATCGCTTAAATGGTAAATCTTATCAAATTGATGGAGCTAATGTTGAGCTGACTAAACGCAATATAACACAATGGAGTGCAGGAGTAAGACTAACTCACGACATTCAATTTGACGGCGTAACAATTCAACCTATTATCGGTGTAAATATGTTATCAGGCGAGAAAGAACAAGCTATTCGAGTGAACAATCACGCCTTTAACGCTACCTTTGCACAATCTTACAATGCAAGTTATGGTTTTAATGTGAAGGCGGATAATGTGAAGATTTCCTTGATCGGAAAAACCGAACATAACAAAGCATTTAAACGTAACAATGGGTTACAAGCTTCACTTGAAGCTACGTTCTAATTAGACAAAAAGCGTTGATTGTTCAACGCTTTTTATTTATTATATAATTTATGTTTATAAGTCAAATTAGCTTAAAATAAAAATGGAACAATCTTTCAAACGAACAAGAGAACCTTTTATTCCGCTCACGGTATTAGAAGCTAAAAGTTTAATGGATATAATCGGCATTTCTGACACCAAATCACAAGCACAATTTTTAGAGTGCAATATGGCTTATTGGTATGTGCAGCTAAAAACTCCCGAAAAACTACTTAGCGATAAATTTTGCTTAAACTTAGTTGTAAAACTTAATGAAAAATGGAAGTTTATTGATGTAAAACCCAAAGACTTAGTATTAAGATGGATCACTGAAAGCTATCAATTAAGCAAAAAAGAATCGCTTATATTAAGCAAAATGGAGTTTAGCAAAGAGAACTCACTTAGAGCTATCTACGCACGTTATCAATCCGTGCTTACGATTGAGCGATTTGATGAAATGCTGACAAAAGGTCAACTTGATGTTATCCGAGAATTGAGCAATTTGACGGTTAATGATTTATATCAAATCTATACTAACGGCACCAAAAAAAGTAGTAATAAACACAAAAGTCTAAAATTGCAATTCTATGGTGCAAAAAACAAAAGAATGGATCCTGATAAGTGCATTCGTCTATGGTTTGGCATACTTATCTATTATAAAAAAATGGATATAAAAGCTATCACTCAAAAACTGAAAAAAATAGCTAATAATGGCAATGAAGATTAAAATAAAGGCTACCAATAAGGTAGCCTCTTTATCATCTAGGGTTTAGGTTTGAATTGGTCTGAATTTTTATGCTCTTGGCGAGCTTCATTTTCAGGTTTTTTCATTGCATCATTAATCAATTCTTTCGCTGTATTGAACATTCTGCTGTGTTTTATTTCTTGCAAATGCCCTAAAAGGTTATTTACACCTTCCTGCATTTTGCTGCCTTCATATTTTTGAAGTTGTTCAGAAATTGATTTAGCAGCGGTGTTTATTAACCCTCTTAAACCAATCGTTGCTTTTTCATGTTTTCCCGATTCCGCAACGCTTATTTCATGAGTGAGTGCTGTATTCAAATTAGGCTCTCTAAATTGTGGTTCTGATGCAGCTTTCATATATGCATTAACATAATGCTTATCCAGTTTTTCCAACATATTGAAACGATTGCTTAACGGATTTTGCACATGAGATAAAATCAAGTCATGATTAAATGCAAGGGTAAGCTCTTGACCCATTTGCTTATTGAGCGTATTTAGATCGTTCACAACAGCTTTAAAATCAAACTTTTTATCATCTTCAAAAACCTTGTTTTGTCTGATAATGGTATCGAATAATTCATTTACACGTTCACGCGGCGTGCTTAACGCAGGTATATTGCTAATTTTCTCATACATTAAACCGAGTTGCCCTGCGCTGTTTTTCAATTTGTCATCTAAATCCTTAACAAGATTTTCGCTTAAATAAGCATTACGATCATCTTTCGTCAATTGAATGCTAACAAGTAACGTGTTTTCATTATCAAATATCTGATTGTAATTTGATGATTTTACGCGAGAAGCCATTACAGGATCAGGGATTTTAAAGGATAAATCTTCCGCCGCTTTATATCTTGCGTGTGCCACTGCGTGTTCAGCTAACCCGTAACCGTTAATATTACGGCTAAATTCGTCCATATTTGATTTGATTTTGTTTAAAGCTTCGGGATAGCTTACCTCTGCCAAAACAACTGGACCACTTTTGATAATATCTTTAAAGGTTTCTGAAAGCGTATTTAATCGAGTTTCATCAACGCCAACTTTTCTGAACTTATTAATAACATCATCAACAGACTTAGGCGTAGTCAAAACATCTAAATCTGCCGTGAAATTTTTACCGCCATCAAGAATATATGTTGAAAGCGTAGCTTGTTTAGCTACTTCACTAAACTCGTCATTTTGCAAAATATCCAATTTAATTGGATCACTAGGCTTAATAACAGCTAAACCTAAAAAGTCTTTTTCATTCGCCGACAATTTAAATTTTTCAAATATAGTATTTTCATGTCTATTTCTGATTGAATTAAGCCCTACCTCTGCTAAACCTTCATTCATATCTACAATTCGTTCTTTGATAGCTGGCATCGCTTCGGTTTTTGCTTGAACAACAATAACAGGCATATCATTCATTTTATCAGTAATCATTGTTGATAAATTTGCATAATAATCGTTTTCTTTATATGCTTGAGACTCAAATTTAGATAAATCTAAGTTTTTATCAAATTTAGTAATTACATCAACACTTTTAATGTTTTCAGCAAAATCATCTTGTTTAATAAAATCAGATATTACTTTAACCGCATCGCGAAAAGCGTGATTTTGCTCCTTACCAACAAGGCTTGGATCACCAACACCAAACGCACCACGAACAGAATCTCGATAAAGTTGGAATACAGCAATACTTTCATCTTTATTAGCTAAATGAAAAGTGGCATCACCTAAACGAGAATAATCCATTTCTACGTTGTTATTTTGGTCTTTTTCGATACTCATAACAGAATCCTCTAAGTTAAATAAAAGTTTCTATATTATCGCAAAAAACAGAACAATTTTCATCAAGAATGAATATGTTATAATGCAATAAGAATCACTAAGGAGATGTTTATGTCAATTTTTTATCGTTTTAATTCCGCCATTATTGGCTTACTCTGCGGCTTTTTATTTTTTCTAAGCGTGTCATTTTTAGCAAGCGAACTCTATCAGTTTGATATTATGACATTCTTCATTGAAGCTAAATCCTTCGTTTGGGGTGCGTTAAATCAATACTGGTTCCTAATCGTTTTATCGCTTATTCTGATTATGCTGATACCGAGCAATGGATTTATTCAATTTACCAGTCTTTTCCTTATAACTTTTACTGTAATGATCGGACGAATTGCTTACAGCCCTGCGCAAGAATTGGAAATAATTAAAGAAATGGAAACGATGCCAGCGTCGGCGTTAAGTTATCAATGTTCCAATGTGAAATGCGAAATTGACAGCATTCAATTGAAAAGCGGTACAACATTAAATATCGAAAAACAAGACACATTTATTCGCTTGTTTATGGGGCATAAAATCAATGTTGTGACCCCAAACAAACAGTTTTACACCAATAATGCAACAATGCTGCACCATTTACAGCAAATCAAGAAAGATTTAAATCAAGAGTTGCTAAAACAAAAAGCAAAAGAAGTACAAGATGCTAAAACAGATACAGCCATCAAATTCAAATAGAAAAAAAACGCCCATAAGGGCGTTTTTGCTATTCAAAATAAATTAACAGTACCAACTCTTTTATACGTCTGCGAATCAATCTTTTCGTAGAGTATGCCAACAGAATTTGGCGGTGTAAAGTTAGACCACCCTTCAGGATCACCCTCTTGAGAACACGCACCCATAATAAGCTGGTTAAACTCTAATAATTTCTGTCTAATTTCTTGTATTTGTTCAGGGTATCTAAATGTCAGATTGTAAATCTTACAGATAATAGGATTTGAACTCATAGCTAATAACCTTGATGATACTTATTTTTTACACCGAAGGCATCTGTCGCATCTTTAAAACCATTCCCACCATCTCTTTGAAAGCCACCAAACTTCTGAACAGATGTATTATCTAATGTCATACGCGATTGAACAAGCGTACCAATCCCCATTGTATCAGCCATCAATTGAATATAGCCTGTGGTATTTAGAATCAGCACCGCGAGAACCATTGTTACTCCACCAGCCCAAGTCCATTTTAACCCTTCAGGATCGCCGCCATCTTTCTTTAATGCACCCTTTCGCAACATTAGAAAAGCACCAAACCCGAGTATAAATCCGAACAAATAAAGCAGCGCAAAGGTTGTACCAATTGATGTGTGCATAAACAAAGTTAAGTTATCAAATAACACAGCTAAAAGCGGCACACCATCAGGCTGACTAAACACTTTAGATTTAAGATTCGGTGTTGGCTCCCCCAAAGATGCCATTGCTGATGACGATAAAAGCAATGCACTAAATAATAAGTAACGAAATTTTGTCATAAAATCCCCATAATGATAGAATTGAACCAATGTATTATAACCTATTTTGCTATTAAATATGCGAATAATCAACCAGCCAAAATACAGTGCCAACAATAAAGAGCTTATCGAATGGATTCGTTTTAACTGGTCTGAAACCATATTAGGCACGAGAGATAAAGATCAAATCTTGTATGAAATCGCTAATGAATTACTGCTAGACAACCCATTTCATAATGGTAAGCAAATCCGATATATGTTGCTTAATCAGCGCCGAAATATATGGAAAACCGCACAAGAAAATGGCGAATTAAAGGTTAAACAAAACTACCTAAATTCATTCGGGCGCTTCTCGAATGTTGTTCTTTTCCGCTGGATTAAAATCGCATTTTACTTTGATGTAGATAAGAGTGAAAACAAATCAAAATCCGTTGCGAAGGAATTTCAAACCTTTCAAACACAAATTTCAGATAGCCTTTTTGATGATATAGAAAAAATGAAAGGCAACCTGTCGTCGCCTATCTTTTTTGAGATGCTGATCGATAATTTTGAAAAATTACCGATAGAGCAACAAGAAATGTTAATTGAACAGTCAAGAGCGCTTATCTAAACGTCTTTGAGTTAACCTAATTTGCGTTCTAACATAAGCCAATTCATTGCGCAGCTTAGTTAATCCCTCTGACTTTTTACCGTACTGAAACAAAAGAATAATTGAACGCAAAAATAAAACTATGGCAATAAAGGAACCTGTAACAAATACAGTGAATAACAAATATCTCAAGATTTCTGCTAACATCATTTCTTTTCTTCCCTCATTAAATCATTCCACTCTTCTTGTGCTTTAATCAATTCATTCATTGTCTGAATGATCTCTTTATTCACGTTATCTAATTTTTGATGTAAATAAGCCGCCAAACGACCAATCAACGCCGTCGCAATTACAATACCAATGATGATAATTGAAATGTAGTAAACAGAAACGATGTTTGGAATTTCATCAGTAAAAAAGAGTAAATCTGTAAAGAAATAAGGGGGATATTCAAAGGCGATATAAGCACTAAAAAGAACAAATGCAAGCACCAAAGCAATAATAAACCACCAGTTAAAATAAAACAGCTTGGACGTAAACAAAAAGGCAATCCCTTTTCCTAGCCATTCCAAAGGGCTGACCGCAGCTCTTAACCCCATGTATTCCCCCTTTCAATGAAAAATAGCATTTCATTACCTAAATCCTGCATTTTAAATGTATTTTCATTACCGTTACGCAAGAAACCAGCGCGAATTTCATCTATTGGCAATACACCTTTTTTATTGTATGTCATTAAAATACAATCCGCAGAATTTCTTAATAACACGTTATAAAAGGCACTTCGCGCAGTTGAAATTTTACCCCAGTCTGATACAGGGTTCGCTAATTTAAAACCAGCCAAACGACCACTTTTATCGATCACTTTACCTGCGTTCATATTGATAAGTGTATCAAGTAAATGGTAATAATGACGATAGTCTTTCATTAATGACGGCGGATTCAAGTATAAAACACCGCCTTTATGCATTGATAACGTATCATTGTAGTCTTGGTTGTACACCTGAATTTTACGCTCCGACGGCGGATTAATGCATTTTAGCTTAAATGGTGTGCGAATCAATTTTTCTTTAGCTCGAACTGGTCCATCAAACAGTAATCGAATGTTAGCCTTACTCAATACACGTTCCAACAGCAATCCCATCAAAATATCATATTGAGCATGACTTAACGAACCATCATTTTTCATTGCTTCAATACTCTCGCGCATATTAACAATACGGATAGCATTTTCTTTCGTGAAATAAGGAATTTTTACCGAATAATTGTAAACAAAACTTGAACCAAAATCAGATGTGGGCTTTTCATTCATTACGTTGTCACTATTTAGCAATTCCATTACACCATTTACTTTATCCATATCTTCTACATACCCATTAATTGAGCAAGTTAAATAATAGGCAAAGTTGGCATAATCGGCTGCAATAACATTATCTGTATGCACCGAAAAATGCTTTGCAATCATGCCTGTTCCTGAAAAAGGATCGATAAATCCCCTCTTCAAAAAAGTCATCGCTTTAGGTGTAAAGTTAAAATAGGCTTGAACAATTTGCTCTGCCTTACCATATTGTGCGCCTAAATAACGCATATTACCTCCACTCTGTTTTAGTTATTGGCACTGCATTTCGCCACGCTAATAGTGCATTGTTAATTTCATCTCGATTTGCTAAATATCGTTCTAACGCATCATCTTGACCGACCGTTTGCACAATAGCTTTATGTTTTGAGCTATACACTGCTTTGTGGTCGATAACAATAAGATGATCGGATTCAATAACCGATTGGCTCGGCGTAACAAACGCCCACCGACAAATCACATTTGAACCAATATAACTATCACCTGTTACCATTGCTTTTTGCATAACAATGCTACCTTGCTCAATCCAACTTTCATCAAAAGGATTTAGATTACACGGATCTTCAATATAACCACCCAGCGTTCCTTTCTTGATTATTCCTTTAGGTGTGTGAATATCACGCAAAGCTTGAATCTGATACAAATCGTGATAAGGACAATGAATATTATCCGTATTCAAGATCACCTTCATTTGCTCGATTTCATACGTTGAATAAGGGATTAAACAAACGTTACCTCGAATAACTTGGTATTTTGATTTCTGCATTGTATTGCCTAGTTAAAACTAAAAATTTTCCGCTGTTTGTGAATGAAATTTTCCCTTGTTTTTGATGCCATGTCAAGCATAAAAAAAGGCTATCTTATGATAGCCTTTTTCTCTAATTAAATTTGATAGTTAGAACTTGCCGCTTGAACCAAAACCGCCCTCACCGCGCTCCGTACTAACCGAAAATTCATTCACAAGCTCGAAAATGCAAGGTACGATTGGTGTAATAACCAATTGTGCGACACGTTCACCCACTAAAATACGTTGCGTTTCATTTGATTGATTGCGTAACGCCAAAATGATTTCACCTTGATAATCTGAATCAATTACGCCAACAACATTAGCAAGTACAATCCCTTGCTTCGTGCTGGTTCCCGAGCGAGGATAAATCAAGCCTACTAAAGTCGGATCAGCTAAATGCAATGAAATACCTGCGGACACTTTTAAAACTTGATTAGGCTCAAGCGTAAAATACTCTTTACCCTCAACCTCAACAACATTTTCAGCGCTTGGAAATGCACGCAAATCCAATCCTGCACTACCCTTTGTTGCCGCATCAGGTAAACCATATTTTTTAGCAAGCTCATTTGTAAACTTAATTTCGACAGATTTCATTGTCATTGTTTTACTCCATTGTTTTTTAATTTTAGGATATAAGAATCAAGATATTTTAACGGTTCAGTACCCAACATCACTTCAAAGGCTTTAGATTGATCGCGTTTAATCAGTACGAACATTGGTGTGCCTTGCAGATGCATATTAACGTAAGCATCATTTGTTAGTTTAGTTTGCTCACTTACAAAAGTATTTAATTCTTCTTGTTTTGGCTCAATACCATATTTAGATAATTCAGCCTTAACATCATCAAGCGTAACCGTATTACGGTCTAGTAAATCAAACATTGCCGTCAAATAAGCTGCCTGTTTAGGAATTGATACTTTGCTTAGACCGTATGCTGTATATTGCATAGTTATTGGTGAATTTTCAGGTAACAAAACAATATAAGACAGTGTTGTATCACCATTACGACCTAACACATCATCAAGCAATCCAACTGCTTCACGGCAATAATGACAATTGAAGTCAAAAAATTCGATTAACTGATAAGATTTATTTGCAATAGGATTAATGAGGTGTGGCATAAAACGCTCAAGCATCGCACCGACATAAGGTTTTTGCTGAATTTCTGCCATACGAGTTTGCAACATCATTACATAATCGTCATTTTCAATAATATTTGCAATCAATGGATCTTTAGCTAATACAGGACGACTAACTACATCTTTAACTGATACTTCATCAATTAATACGTTATTGGAGCTTATATTAACAGATGTAGCGGCTTGCGAGGACATTGCAGCGGCAAGAAAAAACGCAACAGTTGCTGTTTTAAACATTTTCATAAATTTCACCTACGAAAGTTCTGCTAGAATTTCTTTTTCTTCTTCGGTTATAACCACATTTGGTTTACCGTTAAATAGATTTTCACGCACCGCATCTAAAAGGCGATTTTCTTCATCTAATGGATATTTAGCATCAACCAAAGATTTGTATTTTTCAGCTTGTGGATCAGTAAGTACCTCAAGCACCTTGCGCGGACAACGATAGCTTACAGGATTTTCGATAAAGGAAGGTTCAATAGACATAAAACCTTTATCATCTTTATCTGTAAATTTAACACGGAAAATTGCCAATACAACACCGCGTTCAGCTGTTTCAAATGCAGCAAAATGTGTATTCTTATCATCAGGTGAATTTTTTACGATCACCGATATTTGTCGTACACCATGATAAAATACGGCAAAATCTTCGCCATGATGCATTGCATCTTTACGAGCCAAACCCACAATAAATTCTTTAAATTGAGCATAATTCATATTGCGTAAGCGCTCTTTTTCTTTTTTAAAATCCATAAAATATCCTCTAATAAGGTTGTTAATTCAGGTTGAATTATAATCTATTTTATGTTAAAAGTCAATGTTTGAGTGCTGTACAATCAACCAAAAGATCTGCTATGATTAACCGAATAATTCTCAATAACTGGAACTTATTATGAAAAAAACGATCATCGCATTATCACTACTCTATTCATCAACCGTATTTGCCGCATCAGTAACCGAACTCATGAATTTATCTAATCAACAACGAAGTGAGATAAATCAAATTCGTGAACAGCGAAAAATAGAACAAGTTGAACAAAAACAACAAATAGAAAGCCAGCAAATAGAAGCAAAACAACAATTAGCTCAAGAGCAATTTAATCAAATTATAAAACCGCAAGAAAAACAATCTCAAAACAAAAGCTACAATCAAGCAACAAGACAAAATTATGCGGTAATGGATTATAGTCAATTTGCGGTAAATCCACGAAATGCGATTCCTCGCAATGAAAAAGAAACACAAGAAATGGAAGCTCGCGAAAATCGCACCAGCTACAATAGTCAGGCACGTTTAGATCAGGCGGCTCGCGTACAACAGCATAATATGCAAGAAACCATGTCTGAATTTGAAAAAATTCAACAGCAAGTAAAAGATATGCCAAATCCATTCCCTCAAATCCAGCAATAAAAAAAGCCCCAATAAAATTTGGGGCTTTTCATCGCCGTTTACTCATTATTTGAGTTGAGAAGTTGAATTGCATACAAATCCACAAACCGTCGATTAGATGCACCAGTTCCTCTCTGGCTAACCAAAAAAAGGTTTATAGGGTCATTTTAAATGGAGTTTTAGCATTGTCAAATGGTGTAATCAATTTTTTTTCACCACTTTCAGCCACCAATTGTTCAACCTTTGCTTTTACTTCAGGATCGTTTTCAATTTCTGTTTTTAAACGTAAACGCTGATCGTCTGTTAACGGTTTACCTACCTCTTTCTGATAGGCGTTGTCAACATCTTCCAACACTTTTGCCACATACTCAACAAATTTATCTTGTAGTTCGGCATCAATAACAGGCTTCATCACATTTTTATGTGTTAAAAGCAACACATTATCTTCAAATGAAACAGGGCTAATTTGCTCGGTGTTGATCGCCTTTCTCACATCACGAATTGCATCGTCTAGCTCAACATCATTTAGAGCAGCATTTTTAATTACATCATTTAATGTAACCTTAATTCCTTTTTCTTCGGCTTCTTCAACCATTTTTTTTAGTACGTTTTGAAACATAGTCCATTCCTCTTTTTTAATTAAATTTAGCTAATTATAACATACAATGCCGTTACATTTTCATCTTTGTTGATGAAGATTGAATAGGTGTTGGTGTTTGTTGAACAGGTTTTTGAACAGGTGTTTGCTGCGTTGGCTGTTTTGCACCTTTATATTTCTGCTCAACCTTCTTTAGTTCTTCTGAAACAGGTTTAGGACGGCGCGTTTTAGCGGTTTTTACAACCGCTTTACCATAATGTAAAGTTGCAGTTTTATCTGTTTTATGCCCCATCATTGCAGCGACTTCGGTAATGCTTGCAACCTTTTTCATTAAACTTGAAAAGACGTGTCGCCCAGTATAAAGCTGAACCCTACGCCCCTCATTTGAAGGGAAGTAAACACCACCCCCTTTACGTTTTTTAAACCCTTGTTCGGGTGTGAAAAAATGCCCTTTTTCAAATCGTTTATTTAATTTACGCAAAGTCTGCACACAAGCAAAATAAAATTTCTTAAAATCACTATCAGATTGCTTGTAAGGGCTGATAATAGTAAGAAAATCTTCAATAATTTGCTTTTCAAAATCAGGCAAATCACTTAGATTCAAGTGACGATAATCACCATGTGCGCGATTATTTGTATTTTTCCCATTCTTTACCTTTAACATTAAAAAACCATTATTCTCAACCAATTCCGCGTGCTGCCACTCATGAGGTCGTAAACCAGTTAAAGCACCTGCTTTTAACCACATTGCGGTAGGATATGTATATTTTCCTTTGTAATCAGGTAAAGATAATGCATAAACAATAGAAGCAAAGGTGTTCTCAGACATACTTTTAGCACGCAAACCACTTGTTCTCAATGTTTTCTTAGGGCTTAAAGAAACATCAATATCTGCTAATATACTAACCGCATCTTCAATATAGTCATCAGAATTTACTTCAAAATAGTAATAAAGCATTGCCTTGTAAAGACGAACTGTCGCACGACTATATTCGCTCGCCATATCGGAAAGGTGTGAAGCCATAACAAGAGAATCAACTTCATCTAATGATACATTTAAATCTCTTGCGCAGCGTTCACGAAACTTTTTAGCTCGAGCCAGATAAAAAATTTTTGTTTCCTCTGTCTTATCAGGTTTCTCATCACTAAAAATGTATGACTTATCGCTCATAAATATATTCTTTCACTCTGTAAATCCGCATTTGATTATAACATAAATTTAGTCTAAAATTAACGCAATTATTGATTAAACGGTTATTGATTAAGGTCATCAATTTTATGTTGAAACTTTTTAAAAAGAAAGCTACCGCCAAAGCGGTTAATGGTGAAAAATCGTCTTTAGATGGCTACATTCCTAAAGATGACGATTCTGTTGCAGAAAAACTAAATAAAGAATACACATTCTATAAACACGCTTTTGAAAAATCCATTTCCGCTATTGTGCTTTTAAGTGTGGGGTTTGGGTTATATGTTACAGTTGATGTTTATAAAGCGATCACGCATAAAGATACAATAGAAACCTTTTTTGTAACAAACCAAAACAATCAAATTATTCCTATCAAGCCTGTTAACGAGCCATACAATGAAGGCGATGTAATCAACTGGGCTTCAAAATCTATTATGGATATTTACACGTTAAGTCCAATGGACTTTCGTAAGCGTGTAATGAGCGACTTCCAACAATACTTTACTCCCGATGCCTTAAAACAATATCGTGAAGCTATCGGTCCACGTTTAAGTCAAATTGCTAATAATTCAGAAAGTATGACAGCGACACCTGCTGGATCTCCAGTTATCATCAATAAAGGTGTATTAGATAACCGATATTATTGGCAAATTATGTTGCCTATTCAGATTACGCATACCGAAGGTAATCAGCGCGTAACCGAATTACGTCGTGTTGTAATGAATATTGTGCGCGCAGACCAAACTCGTTATCCTAATGGTTTAGTGTTTACCAGTGTGGACGAGAGTGAACCAATTAACTCAAGTAGTGCAAGATAATTATGAGTTTTATTCAAAAAGCCAAAGAAAAATATAAAAGCTTAACAACTACAATCGCTGCCCTCAATATGCTTATCGCTATTGGGTATGCGATGGTGTTTTACTCTGTTTTTAGAATGGTTTATATCTTGCCGCAAGAGGAAACAAAACGCTCTTATTACACTATAAACTACGATAAGGGTGAATACCAACCCATTCAAGGATTTGATTCGCCAATCATTAATCCGACCCAATTAGAAAATTATGTAAACCGAGTTGTAACTAATATCTACAATTTCGATGCAATCAATTATCTTGATAAATATCGTAATGTCGTATCAACATTCTTTAAAGAAGAAGCATTAAATAATTTTTATGCGGCAGTTCAACCTCGTTTGAATACAGTAAAAGAAGGAGCTATTGCCGTATCAGCTGTTCCTCTTGCGAGCGTACAAATTAATAGATTTGGTTATTCAGGCAAAGAATTTTTATTTGATGTATCTGTGCCGATCAAAATAACCTATTCATCTAAGCAAGGTAACTACAATGAAGATATTTTAGTTCGATTGACCTTGTTACGCGTACCAACAACTACGCATATTACTGGATTACAAATTCTTTCATTAAAAGAAACACCTTTTGATGTAATGAATATATATAAACTTAAAATTAATCAATAATGTTTCAAACAAATTCTGAATAACCAATAGCGAGTATAATTATGCAAAAAAAATTATCCTTATCAATTTTAGCACTGCTCTGCTCTCAAGCATTGGTCGCTGCTGAAATTGAAGATATACCAACTGTAAATGTGCCTAATGCCGTAGAAGTGCGTGCAAATCCACAATCAGGTCAAGGTATGCGTAGTGTGCAATCCACTATGCCTGCGGTCAATCCTAACCGTAATATACGCAATCAAGGTGTTCAACCTAATTATGTTAATAGTAATCAAGGTAATGCGAATCAAACGGTTTCACAAACTGAACTCACACGCGAGCAACGTGAACGAGCAAAAGAAAAAGCCTTTGAACAGCAAATGGAAACAACATTTCCAATGACAGACGATCAGATTCGTCGCTTCAATGGTAAACAAGAAAACCTTGAAAAAGCTTATCGTCAAAGTTCAAATCCTGTTCCTGATTACGTCAAAGCCGAAGTAACAATGGATTTTGGTATTAATACTGAAATGCCAGTTATTATGCTTGGTGCAAAAAAAATCTATGAAACAAACTTAATATTTACCGATTCAACAGGAAGCCCGTGGGAAGTTTCAAGTTTCAATGTTGCAAACAATGAAGAATTTTTTGCAACATCACCTGATGACATCAAAAACAACCATTTGTCTTTAGTGACGACTGCCCCTTATGGCGTAACCAGTTTAACCGTTAAATTAAAAGGTGCGCCATCACCCCTTGTTTTTCAACTGGTAACAGGTCAACCTGAAGCCTACTCTCTCTTTAATGTAAAGGTAAATGCTATCGGTCCTAACGCACCTAAAGGCGCAAGATTTGAGCCGTTAAATCAAAAATTTGATGATAAAGGTGACTTAGAAACATTCCTAACTGGTGTTGTGCCAAAAGGTATTAAAGAATTAACCTTAACAGGTTTTAATGTG
>RBWB01582081.1_pt1 | contig 17033 bp, 16 predicted proteins | sample 2014201 | NCBI WGS metagenome assembly RBWB01 (sample SAMN10133834, study PRJNA383868) | Human oral metagenome, whole genome shotgun sequencing project. | isolation source: supragingival plaque isolated from 88 juvenile twins | host: Homo sapiens | place: Australia
CGTGTGAAAGATATTTTGGTTAATGTATAATTAACTCAATAAATAATCTTTTTAAACAAGGTGTTATTAATTTTTTAGCTATGCTGTTTTTTAAGTTCCAAACATATAATTAAGTGCAGAACTAAAAACAACTTTTTTAAGAAAAGGCAATAAAAAAGATCGCAAAACTGCGATCTTTTAAAAATTGGTGCTCTGGGCGAGACTTGAACTCGCACGTCCGATGGACACTACCCCCTCAAGATAGCGTGTCTACCAATTCCACCACCAGAGCGTTTTAATTTAGTTAAATTTTAATTTTGTGGTATATCGTTATTTTTATTTTCAGTCGCAGCCGGAGCAGTTTTTTGTAATTGTTCCGCTGTTTGTGATAAGTCGTCAAATTTGCCTTCTTTAACATTGTTTCGGTGTGAATTGATATTTCCGATAACAATGCTAATGCTGAAGAACGCAATGGCTAAAATTGCGGTCGTGCGTGATAAAAAGTTCGCTGAGCCTGCTGAGCCGAAAATTGTGCCTGAAGCGCCACCACCAAATGATGCGCCTGCGTCAGCGCCTTTACCTTGTTGGAGTAAGATAAAACCGATCAGGGCGATGGAAATTAATAAATAGATAACTAATAGGGCTTGATACATTATTTTCTTCTCTTTGCTACTTTTTATATTAAGTTAAAAGGCAATAAACTAAACGCGGGGATATTAACCAATATTACCGTGTTGCGCAAGTGCTTTTCGAAAAAAGCGCATTAATTGACTTAAATTCAAACAGAATTTATAAAACACTCGATTTTTTCACCGCACTTTTAGCTTATGCTTTCTTGCGTGCTGTTTTTTTCGTTATTGGTTTTTCGACCGAGCTTAGGCGACGTAACGCGTTGAAATTCACATAACGTACCAAATCCGGCAGCATTTGTGTAAGAGCTTCCATGAATTGTTGGTAGCTGGTCTGTTTTTGGCTGATGCCGGTAAGCTGGGATTCCCAGTGCGCAGTCATATCCGGTTGGGTGGCAATGTCGGGTAACGCTTGAATCAAGATCCTTCCGGCCTCCGAGCTATGAATATTTTTGCCTTTTTTATATAAAAAGCCACGTTTAAACAATAATTCAATAATTCCTGCACGAGTAGCTTCGGTGCCAAGTCCGTCAGTTTCACGCAAAATTTTTTTCAACTCTTTATCTTGTACGAAGCGGGCTATTCCCGTCATAGCGGAAAGTAGCGTCGCATCGGTGAAAGGTTTTGGCGGTTGAGTTTTCTTACTGATAATCTCGCCTTTTTGGCAGAATAATATTTGCCCTTTTTTTACTATAGGGAGTAGAGGTTCCTGTTGTTCTTCGTCATTATCTTCCTTGCCCCATAGCGTTTTCCAGCCTGCCGTTTGCAGGTTTCTTGCCTGAGCAATGAAACTACCGCCCGCAATATTTAGTGTGATTTTACTTTTGCGATATTCTGCATCAGGGCAGAATTGCATAAGATATTGGCGCGCAATTAAGGTATAAACATTTAGCTCTTGTTGGGTTAGATTCACCGTTCGATTTTTGGCGGTCGGGATAATCGCATGGTGCGCTTCGACTTTTTTATCATTCCAACAACGGTTTCTGTGCTCCATATTCAGAATGTCAGGTAGTGTCCGATATGTAGGAGCATGAGTCGAAATGGCGTTTAGCACGGCCATTCTTTCAGCAAAGTGTTCTTCCGGTAGATAGCGGCAGTCGGAACGTGGGTAAGTAATCAGTTTATGGGTTTCATATAGGCGCTGGCAAATATCCAAAACTTCTTGCGCCGATAAACCGAAGCGTTTCGCTGCATCAATTTGTAATGCTGAGAGAGAATAGGGTAATGGTGCCGTTTCTTTTTCCCGTTTATCGGAATATTCCATCACTTCTGCCGGTTGCTGCGTAATGCGTTTTACCACGTTTTCCGCTAAGCTTTGTGACAGCACACGTCCATCTTCGTCCTGATAATCCTCACAAGCTTTACTTGGCTGCCAGAGTGCCGTAAAGGTAAAAAGTGCGGTCGAATTTTCAGTTGTTTTTTCATTTTGAATGTGCGCCACTACCTCAAAAAAATCCTTAGGTTGGAAGTGTTCAATTTCAAAGTCACGCCGTACAATTAACCCTAATACAGGCGTTTGTACTCGGCCGACGGATAACACACCGTGGTAACCTGCTTGTCTGCCACGAATCGTGTAGGCGCGTGTCATATTGATGCCATATAACCAATCTGCACGAGCACGAGCTAGAGCAGAGGTGGCGAGCGGAATAAAATTACGGTTCGGTTGCAGTTTTTGGACTGCTTTTTCTACCGCACTCGGATTCAAATCACTGATCAGGCAACGCTTAATTTGATCACGTTTTTCTACAGACAAATTAGCATAACTAAATACTTCGTCCACCAGTAATTGTCCTTCGCGATCGGGGTCGCCGGCGTTTACTAATTCATCCGCCTGATGAATCAGTTTCTCTACGGTTTTCAGCTGTTTGGCAACGTCTTTACGTGGAATAAGCTGCCATTTGTCGGGAATAATCGGCAAATGTTCCAATCGCCATTGTTTAAAAATAGGATTGTAGGCTTCAGGTTCGGCTTGTTCCAGCAAATGTCCGACACACCAGGTTACATAGTCGTTTTCACCGCATTTGATGAAACCGTCGCCACGGCTATGCGGCTTTGGCAACACATCGGCAATGGCTCGTGCAAGGCTGGGTTTTTCGGCTATGAATAATCGCATTGGGTTGAGAATTAAAAGAAAAAGTGCGGTGGATTTTACCGTAATTTTGTCTTGAAAGAAAATCTAATTCCAGCCAGTTACATTATGTGTATTTTTATCTCAATTGGATCTGGCTAATGGTTTTTATTTCTTTATTAGTTATATATTCTATTGGTCTCGAACCTGATTTGGGGCACATGTAGTTTGGTATAAGACAGGTAATTTAAATACATATGAAAAAGTGCGGTGAAAAAAACATTAATTTTTCAACCGCACTTTTATTAGATGACAAGCTATTTGGTTTTTTCTTCTATTCGGTATAGCTTTTGTTTATAAGCGTAATTGCCCCAAAGCGCGTAGGCAAGGGCTTGTTTTTTCATGATTTCAGGTACTTCTGCAGGAGTAAGTTTACCGTTTCCATAGTCGTAGTGATAACTTTCCGCTTCTTTGTTTTGTTGCAGGATCACAACTTGATTGTCGCGCATGTAAGCCATGGTTTTATCAAATTGCATTAATGCGCGATTTGGGTTTTCCGGGTGGGTTAGATCATAACCCAGCATCGGATAAGTGCCGTTGATCCCGATCAACGATAATAGGGTGGTTGGCATATCAATTTGACTGACAAGACGCGGATCCCGTTTTGCTTCAATACCATCGCCTAGAATTAATGCCGGAATATGGAAATGCTTAATCGGCACTAAAGCTTCGCCATGTACGCGCGAATCGTGATCGGCGATCACTAGAAATACGGTATCTTTCCAATAATCGGATTTTTTAGCTAAGTCAAAGAAATGACCAAGTGCGTAATCCGCATATTTTGCCGTATTATTGCGGGTGGCTTGCGGTTGTTCGTAAAGTTCGATTTTGCCTGAAGGAAATTCAAACGGGTCATGGTTGCTAGATGTAAATACCAAGCTGAAAAAAGGTTTATCCTGTTTGCTTAATTGAGAGAATTCCTCGTGTGCTTTATCGAATAAATCTTCGTCGCTCATCCCCCAAGTTGCTTTAAATTTCGGGTTGACATAGTCTTTTTCGTCAATAATTTTTTGGAAGCCGTTGCCGTAAAAGAAGCTTGCCATATTGTCGAAGTGCTTTTCGCCACCATAAATAAAAGAGGTGTGATAGCCTTGTTTGCCAAGCAATTCAGCGATCGTGAAAAAGCCATTTTGGCTACCCGGCAGTTTAACTACGGCACGCGCAGGAGTTGGTGTGAAACCGGCTGTGACAGCTTCAATACCACGTACCGAGCGGGTTCCGGTAGCGTATAGATTTTCAAATAGCCACCCTTCTTGAGCCAGTTTATCGAAATTCGGAGTTAGTGGCTTTCCGCCCAAGGTACCGACGAACTGAGCTCCGAGACTTTCTTCCAGCACAATTACTAAATTTTTCGGCTTGCCCTGATAACTTGCTTGATTTTTGGTCAGGGTAGGTAGCTCGGTGGAAATATATTCGCTGTCTGCCCGTCCACGTGCTTCACGCAGAATTTTTACCACTTCCTCAAGTTCCATTTTGCCGTATAGTTCGGAAGATTTGTCTTCATTTTTCATTTGTTGTATGGCAAATAATACCGAATAACCTGAATTTAATACCAATGAGTTGACTAATGGATCGGAGGAGAATGCTACCATTGAAGGGTTAATCCCTCGGTGAGCCAAACTTGAACGAGCACCGAGAAAGGTGAGTGCACCTAGCACTAGGAACAACAACGGGCGTAGTTTCCATGAGGTGAAATGTAGCTTTTGGCTTGCCTTGCCGGCTAGTTTCCAAAAGAACAATGCAAAAAGTGCGGTCAAAATTGGTGCCGAAATTAGGGCTAATAAATGGCCGTTCCATAACATTGTGAACACTTCTTTCGGATTAACCAAATATTCCACGAATAAACGATTCGGGCGGAAATCATAGGTTTCGATAAAAGCGGGAGTGGCAAACTCCATAAATACAAGGAAGGTACTGCCTAGGGTCAACCATAGGCGTACGAAAAATTGTACTGCTCGCCCAAATGCACTGTCATGAACAAAAAAACAGCTCAACAGAATAGCGATAGAAAACAACCAACACAAGGCAGAAACATCAATGCGAATGCCTTGTAAAAATAATGGAATCCAACCATCTACCGCTGCGATACGATCACTTTGCCAAATCGAGAGCCCCAAGCGGCTGAGCGATAAAATAATTAAATTGATGATGAAAAAGATCAAAATCGGGTACGTTGGCCCCAATAGACGTCTTAACATAAATAAAAACCTGTTTTTAATAAAAAATTCGTCGTTATTAGACACGAAAATAAGAATCGATTCAAGTTTAATGTTTAGGTTATATTGCTCATTAGAATCTCAATTAATACTTATTCTATATTAGTTGATAGAGTAGTGGAGACAGATAGAATCAAGGGACGTTTATCCGTCCCTTTTTGTTATTATGAACGCACTACATTGAGGGCGGAAAAACTTTGCACAACCGGCATAATTTCTACCCGATTGATATTGACATGTGGTGGTTGCTGATAAACCCAGAGGATCGTATTAGCGATGTCTTCCGGTTGAATCGGCCGAGTATTTTTGTACACGCTCGCTGCTTTCTCGTCATCCCCTTTAAAACGCACATTGGAAAATTCCGTGCCGCCACATAAACCAGGCTCGATATTACTGACGCGAATGGCGGTACCTGCCAAATCTGCACGTAAATTCAAACTGAATTGCTTCACAAAGGCTTTAGTAGCGCCATATACATTGCCGCCCGGATAAGGATAAGTGCCTGCGATAGAACCGAGATTGATAATATGTCCGTGATTGCGTTCTACCATTTGCGGTAAAATTTGGCGAGTTAGATAAGTCAGCCCAATAATATTGGTTTGGATCATGGTTAGCCAGTCATCAAAATTCACTTGGTGAGCCGGCTCTAAACCTAACGCTAAACCGGCGTTGTTTATCAAGGCATCGATTTGTTGCCATTCTTGCGGCAATTGCGAAAGTGCGGTATCAATTTCCGCCGTTTTGGAAACATCCATCTGTAATGGATAAAAATTGTCACCTAACTGCGCTTTCAGTTCTTGTAGTTTTTCAAGTCTACGCGCAGCACCAATGACTCGATAGCCTGCCTTAACAAAAGCGGTACAAGTTGCTTTGCCGAAGCCGGCAGATGCCCCCGTAACAAGTATAGTCATAATTTTCTCCTTTCAATCGGCTGGTAACCGTTAAAGTGCGGTCGTTTTTAAAGCTGTTTTAAATAACCTTTGCCCAGTGCGTTCATTTGTCTGATAATCCAGCCCTGCCTTACCCGCACATAGGCACTCGGCTTATTCACTTTGTAAATAATCGGATTTGGCAATACCGCGGCAAGTAATGCGGCTTCCGAACGTGTTAGATCTTTGGCGGATTTTTTAAAATAATACTGACCGGCGGCTTCAACACCGAAAATGCCATCGCCGAATTCGGCAATATTCAGATAAACTTCTAAAATTCTCTGTTTTGACCACGCAGTTTCTAACAGCATGGTTACGGGCATTTCAAGCCCTTTTCGCAGATAACTTTGTCCATGCCACAGATAGAGATTTTTAGCGGTTTGTTGCGAAATAGTGGAACCGCCGCGAATACGCCGAGATTTTTGATTATGCGCCAAGGCTTTTTCAATCGCATTCCAGTCAAATCCATTGTGTTCGGCAAAGTGTTGATCTTCAGCTGCGATGACGGCAAGTTGCATATCCGGCGAAATCTCTGCAAGACTGACCCAATCGTATTGTAGGTCGTAATCAAAATCCAGTCGCAATAAATGTCCGATTTTCTGCTGTGCCATATAGGCGGAAAACGGAATCGGCAAAAAACGCAATACAAAAGTCAACAGGGTTAAGGCAAAGGTAAAATACAGTAAAAACCAACCGCACTTTTTGAAGAAAGCCCGATAATTTGTTCTTTTTAAAAAACGAAAGCAGAGCTTTTTTTTAACCATGTTTTCCTTGTTAGAACGTTTGATTTTTAGTCATTACGCAGTGTGATTTTGCGTATCGGTTTCAGTGTGCGCTTTTACCCATTCCATAAAATCGGGATCCATTTGTTTAATCATATTGGAGCCACGCGTGATGGTTGCGGCACTGGTGTTGAGGCTTTGCTGAATTTCGCGCTGGGAAACCTTTTTATCTAATAATTGAACAATAATTTGTAAACGTAAACCGAGTGCATCACGTTCGTCAGCAGTGAGTAATAAGGTCAATAAATCCTGTTCTTTACCTTGTTCAAACGAGCTGCGTAGAACATTAACAAAGGCGTTCCACTGTTCCATATTACGGCTGATATACATAAAATTTCCTCTTGATTAGGATACTATTAAACTAGTATAACCTATTATATTCTTCTTGGGAAAATAATTGCTGTGCTTTGCCTTGTAAAATTTGATAGTAGGTATCGTAAGCCAACACGTTTTGTACATAACCACGCGTTTCATAAAACGGGATGGAGGCGACAAATTGAGCCATTGTCAATTTACCGCCGGATTTTTCTAACCACTGTGTAACACGATGTGGCCCTGCGTTATAAGCGGAGGCAATCAAAATACGATTGTTGCCGTATTTATCATATAATTCCTGCAAATGTGCCGTTCCCAGCATAATGTTGCTGTAAGGATCAAATAATTGCTTGTCGTTCGCATAAGGAAGGTTAAACTTTTTAGCAGTCAGACGTGCAGTGCTCGGTAACAACTGCATTAACCCTCGTGCATTGGCAGACGAGCTAACATAAGGCTTCCATGCACTTTCTTGGCGGGCAATCGCCATCGCAAAAGTGCGGTTGATTTTTTTGCCGTTTAGTAGATCGTCAAACCAATCCTGATAAGCATTCGGCAAGCGTAAACCTATATGCAACCAGGCCTTGGCTTTAATGGTCGCTTCCACTTGCAAATCATACCATTTCATTTGTTGCGCATATTGTGATAAACGCAATTTTTGTTCAAAAGAAGCGTTTTGCAATAGCGCTTGCCACTCGGCATTCATATTGTCGGTTTCTTCAAGAAAGCGTAGCTCTTGCACGCGAGTTAAGGCTTTGGCAATAGCGGGATTTTCCGCCGCAATACTTGTTTCATACAAACGTGGCTGCATTATTTGCGGTTGGTACGGCACACCCAGCTCACCGGCGGCTAGCATCGGGTAAAACCCACGCTCTTTTATTAAAGAACCTAAAAGGCGTTTCGCTTCCTCATTTTTTCCTTGTTTTTCAAATACCTTGGCTTGCCAATAGGTCCATTCGTCTTTGCTGCGCATAGCCGGAGACATCAACGCCAACCATTCGGCAATATCCTGATTTTCGCGTAGTGCAAGGCGTATGCGACGTTCTAATAATGTGCCGTCTTTTATTTGCGCAAGTTGGCGATCACGCCACTGTTGGATAGCCGGTTGGGTTGAATCAAAGAATTTGTTTAACAGGATTTTTTTCCATTCGTTAAACTGAGGGCGGGTCAAACCAAAACGGATGGCCGTTTGGCTGTGAATATCATCATTTTCAAATAACTGAACCGTTTGACCGATATCGCTTTCTTTAATGCTTTTTAGATAATTGGGATAAGCGGCCAGTAAAATTCGCTTGTCCTGCGGATTTGCCGCATTGAGTTTTTCGATATAAAACGGGCTGTTTTTATCCCATATTTTGTGTGGAACACGCGCCAGTTTAACTAATTCGTTTATCCATTGGCGGGTTGAAGCGTCTTTACTGAATTTAGGTAACGCCGCTAATAATGTGGTGTTATTTTGCTCGAATGCCAATAGTGCGCGTTGTTGCACTAAATTATCGTTTAAATCACCGAATTGAGACCATAATTCAAATGTCGTCGCACATTGCGGTGGCAGGCTCTCACCGGTTAGCCAGAGTTCGGTCAGTTGTGGTTGATGAAGTACAACGGTTTGAGCCGGTGATTTGGCAGTATAAATATGCGCCTGTAATGTAATACATTGTGTCGCCTTATCATTTGGCAAATTGCTTTCGTTAGTAAATACCGCTGCCCAATCTTTTTTCTTATACGTTTCATCCAACCACTGTTTCTTTAATTTATCGGTCAGCGGTGAAAATGGATTGCGTTGTTGAAAACCTTCAATTTCTCTAAATGTCAGATTATCTTTGCGACTGGTCAGGAATTTATATTCCGCGTAGGAATAAAGCGGGTAATCGAGAATCTGAGACAGTAATTGCAATGCGTCCGTCTGTGTTTGCGGATTTTGAGGTGAATCTAGCAACCGGTTGAGTTTTTGATAAACTTGGCGTTGTTGCTCCAACGCATTTTCCGCCGAAGCAGAGAATGGCAGAGATAGACATAGCAGTACGCGAAGCAGGGTTTTCATATCATTCCTAACGACTTAAAAATAACAAAATCTTTTTATGATTATATCTTAAATTGAGGAGCTTTGCATTTTTGATGACTTCTTGATATAAAAATAATAATTAATTCAGATAGATAAGATGTTATTAGGGTGATGTAAAAAACGGCGAAATTTTTAACCGCACTTTTCGGTTAATTAATTGGAAAAGTGCGGTTAGTTTTTCAGCCGTTTTTTCGGTTGCGGTTATGCTGTTTCAGATGTTAGAAACCTTCCTCAAATTCTTCTTTTTCTACAACTTTAATCAGCATATGTTCGCGTTTTAAGCCTAAGTCAAAGGCTGCCGCTATAGCTACGAAAATCGAAGAATAAGTACCGAAACCAATCCCGATTAATAGCGCCAGAGAAAAGCTGTGAATCGACGGACCGCCAAAGAATAGCAGGGCAAATACCACAAATAACGTGGTTATCGATGTCATCAATGTACGGGATAGGGTTTGGGTCAGAGAGATATCGATAATTTCTTCTGACTCCAAACGACGGATTTTACGGAAGTTTTCCCGTACGCGGTCGAATACCACAATACTGTCATTTAAGGAATAACCGACCACCGACAAAATTGCCGCCACAAAGGTCAGATCCATTTCAATTTGCAGGAAAGAAAATACTCCTAGCGTGACAATTACGTCATGGGCTAAGGCAAGAATACCACCAGTTGCCAAGCGCCACTCAAAACGCATTCCTACATAACCGAGTAGCATGACCAACGTTAGAAGCGTCGCGTAAATTGCGCCTTGCGCCAGCTCTTCCCCTACATTCGGACCGACGAATTCAACACTACGGATTTGTAGATTAGGATCTAATGAGCCGAGTATGTTTTTGATTTTATCGCCGATTTGCGCATCGCTGATTGTGGCAGGAAGGCGAATCATCACATCACTTGTGCTGCCCGTGGTTTGTACGATAGCACTATTAATACCGTTAGTCTCTAATGTAGTTCTTACACTGTCCAGATTAGCCGGTTGTGAAAAATGTGTATCGATCACCACACCACCGGTAAAATCCAATCCCCAGTTAAAGCCTTTTGTAAAAATACAAACAAAGCAGGCAGTTGTAAGCAGGAACGAAAACAGGTAGCTCCATTTGCGGAATTTTAGAAAACGGATTAAGGCGAAAGGTAAACCTACACCTTTATATTCGTGTTTTTGTTTGTTATTTGTTATTAAACTCACAATAATTCTCCGCACATTAAATTGATAGTTTTTCAACCCGTTTGCCGCCGTATACCCAGTTCACCAACACACGTGTGCCGGTAATGGCGGTAAACATGGAAATCGCGACCCCAAGGGAAAGGGTAATAGCAAAGCCTTTCACCGGACCGGTTCCCACCGCATAAAGTACGACGGAGGTTAAAATAGTCGTTAGGTTGGCATCAAAAATACTGGTATAAGCACCGTTGTATCCTTCATGAATAGCTTGCTGAATTGGCCGACCGTTGCGGATTTCTTCTTTTATTCGCTCAAAAATAAGTACATTGGCATCCACCGACATACCGACGGATAAAATAATCCCTGCGATTCCCGGCATGGTGAGAGTAGCGCCCGGTAATAATGACATCAAGCCGACCAACAATACCATATTAGCCATCAAAGCAACGGTGGTGAAGATACCAAACATTTTATAGTAAGCCACACAGAAGACGATTACGATTGCCAATCCCCAAAGTCCCGCTTTTAGACCTTGTTCTACGTTTTGCGCACCTAGTGATGGTCCAATGGTTCGTTCTTCAACAATTTGAATCGGAGCGGTTAACGCACCGGAACGCAATAATACTGCAAGGTTCAACGCTTCCGCAGGACTGTCGATCCCGGTAATTTGGAACTGACTGCCGAAACGCCCTTGAATAGTGGCGACGTTGATCACCTCTTCGTGTTTTTCCAGTAATGTTTTACCGTCGGCATCTTTCTTGCCGCTGTCTTTATATTCTACATATAGGGTCGCCATTGGTTTATGCAGGTTATCACGGGTAGTAGCAGACATAATATCGCCACCTTCACTATCCAATGTAACGCTCACTTGCGGACTGGCACTGCGCTGATCCACGCCTGATGACGCGCCTGTAATATGTTCACCGCCTAATATGGTGCGTTTAAATAAGGCAACAGGTCGGCCCTCTCGATTTAATTTAATTTCTGTATCGGATGGCACAATACCGCGCGCTAACGCATCGGGGCTGACATTACCATTCACTAAACGGAATTCAAGTGTTGCAGTTGCACCTAAAATTTCTTTTGCCCGTGCGGTATCTTGTACCCCCGGTAATTCCACAACAATACGCTCTGCACCTTGACGTTGAATAACCGGTTCGGCAACGCCCAATTCTTCCACCCGTTTGCGTAGAATAGTTAAGTTCTGTTCCACTGCATGTTCACGAGTTTCGTTTAGGCTTGCTTCGGACAGGCTTAAAGAAATAGTATTTTCGTTAATGCTACGAACATTCAGGCTTGGGTGCTGCTTACGTAAGAATGCTTGCGCTGCCTCGAGTTGTTCAGGTTTCGTCAATGTGACTAAACTACTGAAATTTTCACCGCTCTTTATAGCACTGTATTGATAACGTTCTTTACGTAGTTCACTACGTAGGCTGTCTTGTAATTGTTCCTGGCGTTTGCTCAATGCTGTGTTCATATCCACTTCCATTAAGAAACGCACACCGCCACGCAAGTCCAAGCCCCATTTCATCGGATTGCCACCGATATCGGTTAGCCATTTTGGCGTAGCCGGTGCAAGGTTTAATGCCACGGAGTAAGCTTGTCCCAATTTCTCACTGATTTTATCTTTGGCTAACAGCTGATCATCGGTATTGTTAAAACGAACCAAAATCGAGCCGTTTTCCAATGTAGTAGATTTGGGAGTTAAATTATTAGTTTTTAACAGACTCTGAATCTCGGAAAGCGTAGTGCTTGTTGCTTGCTGACCGCGAGTACCGGAAATCTGCACAGCAGGATCTTCGCCGTAAATATTTGGAAGAGAATATAAAAGACCAATGGCGATCACAAGGATCACCATTAGATTCTTCCATAAAGGGTAACGGTTTAACATGGATTTTTTGTTCCCCTGAGGAATGGATTGATATTAAAGAGTTTTAATTGAACCTTTCGGCAACACTGCAACAATAAAGTTGCGTTTAATGCTGACTTCGGTAGTCTCGTTTAACGCGATAACTACATTATCACTATCAGCAGTAATCTTAGTGATTTTACCAATTAGTCCGCCGGAAGTTAGAACTTCGGTTCCTTTGGCTAATTCGGACATTAATTTTTGGTGATCTTTATTACGTTTTGCCTGCGGACGATAAATCATGAAATAGAAAATCAATCCGAAGATAATAAAAATAAATAACATTGACATTGGACTGCCTTGTTGAGCTTCCATTGAATATTCCTTTTAAGTTAAGATTTTTGATAAAAAACAGGTCGCTAAAATAGCATAAATTTTGCTGAAAGTGAAAATGATCTTAGTGAAATTATAAAAACGGTCGGAATTTTGACCGCTCTTTTATAATCAAGATAGGCGCACCTTCGATGCGCCTATGCAAGTTATTGGATTTCGTAAACAGTTACACCACAATTTTTGCCTGAACTGACGGGGGCAACCTCATAATCTTTGCCTGCTTGAGGAATAAAGGAAATTTCATTGCCTGAACAATTTTTGACCGTATTTACATCAATAGTGATATATTCGGAAAAAAACTTTGTAAATTCAGAGTTTAGTGAAGGGTTTTGAGGAGCAGAAATAATATTGTTTACAGTTATTACACCATTAGCCGGGATAACAAATTCTTTGAAGAAAACTCCGGACAACAGCTTTGAATGCGCTGACGGATCTTTACTTAATGGTGTTGCCGGCATACCAATACTTTCATTTTCTTTGGTACCAACCATTGAACTGAAAGCTTGTTTTAAACCACCACCAACAGTAATTTCTTCTTTCTTACCATTGATCATTAATGACATGGTAGAATATCTGCCATTTTGTCCGTATAAACGAATTCTGGCATCAGATTGTGGATTATAAGGTTTATTTGATGTTGATAATTCGGTTCCGAGACAACCGGTTAAACTCATTGTTAGTGCTATTAAAATAAATTTTTTCATTTTATGAATCCTTAGAGATTAATTATTTCTGAATAACCAAACGCCAAATTGTAGCCTCTTTTTCAAGAGAAATTAAGCGATAGCCTTTTTCTTGACAGAGTAATTCAAAATCTGTCGGAGAGCTATTATGGTTAAGTTGCAAAATTAAGTTAGAGCCCGATTCTAACTGGGCAAGAACCTTTTTTGCCGTAAGTAATGGTAAAGGACAAGTAAACTCCGTTAAATCAAGTTGATAGTTCATTTACCCATCCTTTTTTCATTACACTTTTCTGCGCTCGGACATGATTTTTCCCATCGTTTGTAATTCGGTTTCCGATAGGTGTTGTTTACCCAGTTCAAATAATGGTTCTTCGAGTGCAATATGGCGATCATAGCCGGCAATAAAAGCAGAGATCAAGTCGCAATCCACGTTTTGCCGTTCGCCGTTCAGCAGTTGTTCCAGTTGGGCGGATAGTAACGCCCAGTTTTGGTGTAAAGCAATATGTTCGCTTTCTAGTTTGTCAATATCTTCTTGTGCTTGCGGCACGTGTTTTACCAAGGCAGGGAAGAAATTTTTTTCTTCGTCGTCGTGATGCAACGGTGCAGACAAATTAAAATAAGTCAGAATTTGTTTTACATCGTTTTTCACAGCCTGATTTATTCCATTTTGAGTTAGATAATCGGGTAAAATGCGTAGTTGGTTACAAAAGCGTTTCACCTTACTATGACAGGCATAAAGCATTTCAATCGGCTCTTCCCAACTGGCGAAACTTTGCGGCTCTAAATTAAGCATTTTTTTCTCCCTCATTAACTAATGGCGGAACAGGCTTGCCGATTTTAGCATAAAACTCATTCACAAACCGATCGAATTCGCCCTGTTCAATTGCGGTACGGATTTGTTCCATCAAACGTTGATAATAGCGCAAATTATGAATGGTATTTAAACGTGCGCCTAAAATCTCCCCGCATTTATCCAAATGATACAGATAAGATTTGGTATAGTGTTTGCAGGTGTAGCAATCACATTCCGGATCGAGTGCCGTAGTGTCGTCGCGGTACTTGGCATTCCGAATTTTCACAATGCCATCGCTCACGAATAAATGTCCGTTGCGAGCGTTGCGGGTCGGCATTACGCAGTCAAACATATCAATTCCACGGCGTACCCCTTCCACCAAATCTTCAGGCTTACCTACGCCCATTAAATAGCGTGGTTTATCCATCGGTAGTTGTGGGCAAACATATTCTAAAATACGATGCATATCTTGTTTCGGTTCTCCCACTGCTAATCCGCCGATGGCATAGCCGTCAAAACCGATTTTCACCAAACCTTCCAGAGAAACTTGGCGCAGTTCTTCAAACACACCGCCTTGCACAATACCGAATAGGGCATTTTGATTTCCTAATTGATCAAAGCGATCACGACTACGCTGTGCCCAACGCAACGACATTTCCATTGATTTTTTGGTGTAATCGAAAGTGGACGGATAAGGCGCACATTCATCAAAAATCATCACAATATCGGAACCGAGATCATATTGAATTTCCATGGATTTTTCCGGCGATAGAAAAATACGCTCGCCATTAATCGGATTTTGAAATTTCACCCCTTCTTCCGTAATTTTACGCAGTTTCCCCAAGCTGAATACTTGAAAGCCACCGCTATCAGTCAGAATCGGGCGATGCCATTGCATAAAATCATGCAAATCACCATGTTTTCGCATGACTTCTTGTCCCGGACGTAACCATAAATGGAAAGTATTGCCGAGCAGAATTTCTGCGCCTGTCGCCCGCACTTCTTCCGGTGTCATGCCTTTTACAGTGCCGTAGGTTCCGACCGGCATAAATGCCGGCGTTTGCACCTCAAATTCGCCTTGTGGGCGAGTGAATGTCATGGTGCCTCGACGGGCGGTGCCGTCAGTTTTATGTAGAGTAAATTTCATTGTAATTTTTTCCTTTCGAATAAACAGTTCGAGGGTAAATAAGAGAACCGAAGGGAGATCCGCTTCGGCTTAGTTAGATTTTGCTATGTTATCCCGTTTTTTTCGTAATAAACATCGCGTCTCCATAGCTAAAAAAACGATAGTGATTTTCTACCGCACTTTTATAGGTGTTCATCGTATTTTCATAACCGGCAAAGGCTGAAACCAGCATAATCAAAGTGCTTTCAGGTAAATGAAAATTGGTGATTAAGCAATCGACCACACGAAATTTTTTACCCGGGTAAATAAAAATAGACGTATCGGAGAAAAATGGTTCAATAAGCTGGGTAGAACCTTTTTCTTGCGCCATCAGTGCAGCACTTTCTATCGAGCGTACCGATGTTGTGCCCACTGCAATAACGCGTTTTCCCGCTTGTTTAGTAGCGATAATTTGATCACAGACTTCTTGCGGCACCTCTGCATATTCGGCGTGCATAATGTGATCTTCAATATTTTCCACCCGTACGGGTTGGAAAGTGCCTGCGCCCACGTGCAGAGTAACAAAGGCAAAATTTACGCCCTTTTGTTTCAGTTTTGCCAGCAATTCATCGTCAAAATGCAAACCTGCCGTAGGGGCGGCAACAGCACCGGGGATTTTGTTATATACGGTTTGATAGCGTTCTTTATCGGCATCCTCATCGGGACGATCAATATAAGGCGGCAACGGCATGTGCCCGATTTGTTGCAAAATATCCAAAAGTGCGGTCGAATTTTGTTCTATTTTTAATTCAAATAACGCTCCCTGTCTGCCAAGCATTACGGCTTTCACACCGTTTCCTTCGCCCAGTTTGTCTTCGCCTAAAATGATTTCTGTCCCGGCTTTCGGCGCTTTGGAAGCGCGCACATGAGCTAAAAATGTGGTTTCGCTTAGAATGCGTTCCACAAGGACTTCCAGCTTGCCGCCGCTGGCTTTGCGCCCGAACATGCGGGCGGGAATCACGCGTGTATTGTTGAATACTAGCAAATCGCCTGCATTCACCAAATCCAATACATCGGCAAAAGTGCGGTGGAAAATTTCGCCGTTTTCACCGTTCAACTGCAACAAGCGGCTGGCGGAACGTTCGGTTTTCGGATAACGAGCGATTAGCTCGTCGGGTAAATCAAAATAAAAATCGGAAACTTTCATTATTTTCTGTCAATCTAAAATTTTGCGCGTAGTCTAGTGTTTATTACGTTCAAGTACAAGTAAAAACCTTTCTTTTTCACGCATTTTTCGCTAAAATCCCACGATTATTTTCACGATGGACAAAAACCTGAAATGCCGAAGCAAGCCCGATTTTATGTAATCGAAAAAAACTCCCAACAAGGCGAACTTTCCGCTGAGGAAGCTTTGGCTTGCGATTTGGCGGCAAATGCATGGCGGTTGGGCAAAAAAGTGTTGATTGCGTGCGAAACCGAGCAACAGGCGTTAGACCTGGATGAAGCCTTATGGCAGCGAGATGCGGAACAGTTTGTGCCACATAATTTATCAGGTGAAGTTACCAATTATGCTACTCCCATCGAAATTTCATGGGTTGGCAAACGCAACGCCCAACGCCGAGATCTGTTGATTAACCTGCAACAAAACGTACCCGAATTTGTACAGAGTTTTAATCAAATTATTGACTTTGTGCCGGCTGATGAAACTCGAAAAGCGCAAGCAAGGGAACGTTATAAGCAATTGCGACAGCTAGGCTGGGAGTTAGCTACGGAGCAGGCATAGCGATATAAAAAACTCCCCTCTTTAGAAAAGAGGGGCTGGGGGAGATTTGATAACAAGCGTGAATTTCTTTATGAGGTTGATATAACTTCTGCCGAATCTCCCCTAACCCCTCTTTGCCAAAGAGGGGGATGGTTACAAAAAACACTTAAAAAATTGACCGCACTTTTATGAACGACATCACTTTTTACCAACGCTTTGAAGCCGATATTCTCGCCGGGCGCAAA
>RBWB01582087.1_pt1 | contig 17002 bp, 9 predicted proteins | sample 2014201 | NCBI WGS metagenome assembly RBWB01 (sample SAMN10133834, study PRJNA383868) | Human oral metagenome, whole genome shotgun sequencing project. | isolation source: supragingival plaque isolated from 88 juvenile twins | host: Homo sapiens | place: Australia
CCTTCGCGGCCGGGGCGCGCAGCCCCGAAGAGCGATACCGGCAATACATAAAAAAGAGTCCCCTTTCGAGGACTCTCGGAGATTAATTATCTTTGTATTGCGTATGTATAAACAACTAACCTCGGAGCAAAGATCGCAAATCTTTGCCTTACTGCAAAGAAAATGCCCAAGAAAAGAGATCGCACGTATCGTGGGAACCCGTAGAGTCAACCTTGTATATTTCGTTCTGCAACGGGGTATAGTTGTCCAGGCTGTGGTGCTCAAAGGGCTATTCATTCCTTGCTGCACGGGCACTTTGCAGAAGCTATCAGCTACAATTATTTTCTTCCTTTTGTTGCAGTGTTTTTGCTTGTTTTTCAGGGCCTTAGTTTTTTTTTGAAAAGGGTAAAGTTATTCGTACCAGACTTTCGAGCACTTCTGATATCTTTGTCTATGTGTTGATAACCCTTTTCTGGGTCATCATCCGAAATTTATATCAGTGCTAACTACTTCATTCCACTGAAAATAGCCGTACCAATGCAGAGTATTGGTACGGCTATTTTTATTCTTCACCATCAAATTTTGTTGATGGCTAATTCAATGTGTAAGACAGTACATAAGTACCACTTAAGCATATTGACTAAGGGCAAGGAGCATTGATTGATAATTCTTCTCGCGAGTTGCATCCATAATCAAGAATAAATCGATGATAGCCCAAATTCCACAGCCGCCAGCGGTGAGAAGTTTTCCAACTCCGAGACCAACGTCACCGATGTAGAAGCGATCGACTCCGAGACCGCCTGCAAAGAGAGAAATCAATAATACTGTTGTTGGGTCTTTCAAATCAGAAGCTAAGAAAGGTGCACTTGCAGTTTCTGGGAGTTGCAGCATGCGATTGCGCAAGTCTGCACACTGTTGTGCAGTAAAATATTTGGAATTTGCTGCAAAAAAGTTGTTGATTTGATTAGCATCCATTAGTTAAATGTTTTAAGATGTGAATGTGCTGTGCGAATTTAGTGATAATGTTGGTTCCGACAAAGTGAAAGTGTATTTTTTATTGCTGTCTGGTAAAAGTTTTTTTGCAGTAAAAAATAAGGCTGAAATCCTCTTGCAGGATTTCAGCCTATTTTGTTACTTTGCTTGTTGCAAAAAAACGCTAGTAACATGAGCAAAAGTACACATTTTACCGGACAGCAATAGCTCAAAATGAATGGAGACAAGGATTGTAGCCATTCATTTTGAGCACCTATTTAGGTTCTTAAGTGGAGAGGGAGGTCAGAAAACGTAGGTCTCGATGCAGGAGAAACGCTCGCAGTCGTGGGGCTCGATGCGGACACTACGATTGGTGGCCGGGAAGAGGATGCTTTCGCCGGCACGCAGGGTGCTGGTGTTGCCCTCGCTGTCGATGAGGCGGGCAGCCCCTTCGAAAGCCACGAAGATGACAAAGGAGTCGATGTCCGAGAAGTCCGTTTCGACCGGCTGGGTGCAACGGTAGAGAGAGGTGGTGAACTCGGGGTGCGACTCCAGCACGACGCGGGCATTGTCGCGGGGCGTGTAGTGCGTGCGGTAGTCGGGACGCGAGGTGAAGTTGAGCGCTTGTCGGGCCTGTTCGGTGTGGAGCGGGCGTTTTTGTCCGGAGGCATCGACGCGGTCGAAGTCGTAGACGCGGTAGGTGAGGTCGCTCGACTGCTGGATTTCCACGATGAAATTGCCGGCACCGATGCTGTGGATTTGTCCGGCGGGCAGGAAGAAGCAGTCGCCGGGGCGGGTGTTGTAGTGGGCGAGTGCCTCGGTGAGGCGGCCTTCGGCCATCAGTTGATCGTAGGCCTCCGGCGAGAGGTCGCGGTTGAAACCTGAAAAAAGTTCTGCGCCTTCGTGCGTGCCGACCACGTACCACATCTCCGTCTTTCCGAAGGGTTTGCCTTCCACACGCTGTGCCATGGCATCGTCGGGGTGCACCTGGATGGAGAGGGCTTGGTCGGCGCTGATGAACTTGATGAGGAGGGGGAAGTCGGTGCCGAAACGCTCAAAGTTGCGCCGGCCGATGAGTTTTTCGCCATCGCGCTCGATGAGCCGGGCGAGGGTCATGCCGCGGTCGGGGCCTTCGGCCACCAGACTTTCGTCGCCGGGCACGCCGGAGATTTCCCAACTTTCGCCCACGAGTTCGGGCGAGGAAAGACCTTTGAGCTGCACGATGTCGCGACCGCCCCTAAGGGGAGTTTTCAGTACGGGTTGAAATTTGTAGGGTGTCATAGGATAAGTTTTTTAGGGATGAGAAGCAATGCTGTCGGAACTTAGGGTGTCGCGAGGCGCACGGCTTTGGAAACTTGAGGAATGGTCGTAAGACGTGCCGTGAGGCGGCGCACATCGTCGGTGTTGTGGAGGGCGATGATGAGGTTGCCCTGGAAGATGCCGTCGTGAGCCGTGAGACTGATGGCGCGGAGGTCGAAGTCGGGAAACTCCGTCAGGATGTCGGTGATGGAGCGGAGCACCCCTTGTGCCGAACCCTCGTTGCCAATGGGTGTTTTGGCGTCTACGCCTTCCAGATAGATGTTGGTTTCGAAGGTGCGCACCGTGCTGCGGGTGGTGTCCCATTGCGCGGCAATGATGTTGTTGCCGTCCCGGGTCTTGTGTTTGAGGGCCAGCGGGCAGTCGCGGCGGTGGATTTCGAGGGTGTGTCGCGGAGTGATGTAGCCCATCACCTCATCGCCGCAAATGGGGTTGCAGTGGGGGCAGCAGACGGACTGTTCGAGCACGGCATCGGTGAGGAGGAGGGTCTCCTTGCGGTTGAGTTGCTTGACAAAATCGGTCGTGGCGGTGGATAGTTGTTGCGGAGCCGGAAGGGGTTGTGCTTTGAGAAACGGCACAAAGCGTCGCCAACCTCGCGAGGGCTGAGTGCTCTTGCCGCGCAGATGGGCCAAGTCGAGTGGGGAGAGGGTGAGCCCCCCTTCGCCCAGCGCTTGGAGGAAAACCGCCGGCGTGTCGAAGTGGTGGAAATCCTTGAGTTTGTTGATGAGTGCGGCCGTCGGTTCGAAGTCGTGCTTGCGCAAGAAGTCGTTGAGGAGGTCTTCGCCCTGTTTTTGTTTTTCGCGAGCGGTGCGGCGCAGTGCGGCAGCGATTTTTCCTTTGGCCTTTCCTGTGGTGACATAGGAGAGCCACTCGGGGCGGATGGTGGGCGTCTGGGAAGTGAGGATTTCGATCTGGTCGCCGCTGGTGAGGCGGTGGCTCATCGGGACGAGGTGGTGGTTGACTTTTGCACCGATGCAGTGGCTGCCAATCATGGTGTGGATGGCAAAGGCAAAGTCGAGCACGGTAGCGCCTTGTGGGAGAGTGATGATTTCACCCTTGGGGGTGAAGACGTTGAGCTCGCGGGCAAAGAGGTTGAGCTTGATGGTGTCGAGCAGGTCGAGCGTGTCGGGCTGTGGGTCGTCGAGGATTTCCTTGATGGAGTTGACCCACGTGTCGAGTTCATGCTCATCGTAGGCCGCGTTCTTGTCCTTATACTTCCAGTGGGCGGCAAATCCCCCTTCGGCAATGTCGTCCATGCGGTCGGAGCGGATTTGCACCTCAATCCACTTGCCTTGGTGGGACATGAAGGTGTTGTGGAGGGCCTGGTAGCCGTTGGCTTTGGGAGTGGAGAGCCAGTCGCGGAAGCGCGAGGGATGCGGTTTGTAGATTTGCGTGAGTGCGGCGTAGATGCGGTAGCACTCATCGATTTCCTGTTGGCGGTCGCGAGGTCGGAAGATGATGCGGATGGCCAAGATGTCGTAGACCTCCTCAAAGGGGATGTTCTTGCGCTGCATCTTCTGCCAGATGCTGTAAGGGCTCTTGATGCGGGCTTTGAGTTCGTAGTCCACGCCCATCCGGTCGAGCGCCTCGCGGATGGCCGGTGTGAAGTCGTTGATGGCATCGTCGCGCTCCATCTCAGAGCGTTTGAGGTTGTCGAGCATGAGCTGATAGTCGTCGGGATGCTCGTATTTGAAGGAAAGGTCTTCCAGTTCGGTCTTGATGCGGTTGAGCCCGAGACGGTCGGCAAGGGGCGCGAAGATGTAGAGGGTTTCGCCCACAATCTTGTACTGCTTGGAGGGCAGCATGGACGAAAGTGTGCGCATGTTGTGAAGGCGGTCGGCAATCTTGACGAGGATGACGCGGATGTCGTCGCTCATGGTGAGGAGAATCTTCTTGAACGTCTCTGCCTGCATCGAGGCGCGGTCACCAAGGAGGCCACCCGACACCTTGGTGACGCCTTCCACGATGTTGGCCACTTTCTCGCCGAAGAGATTGGCCACGTCTTCGCGGGTGTAGTCGGTGTCTTCGACCACATCGTGGAGCAAGGCGGCACAGATGCTCGTGGAGCCGAGTCCGATTTCACCGCAGATGATTTGTGCCACCGCGAGCGGGTGGAGGATGTAGGGTTCGCCGCTACGCCGACGGACACCTTTGTGAGCCGCCTTTGCAAAGTGGAAGGCGCGGGTGATGATGTCGGTCTTTTTGCGATGAGGAGAGGCGAGGTAAGTGTCCAGCAAGCGCTGGAAGGCGGCCTGGATTTTGGCTTCGTCTTGCTGTTCTTGAGGGGTGAGAGGGCGGGTTTGGTCCATGGGTCGAAAGGGAGGAGGGGAGAAGCGCCAAGGGCACCGGGGCAAATGGTATGGTTGCACCCAGTGCCCTTGTGTAGAGGGAGGTTGTGTTTTTTTATTTGAGGCGGAGCTTTTCGCCGGGCTTGATTCGGTCGCCTTTGATTTTGTTGGCTTTGCGAAGTTTGGCCACGGTGGTGCCGTGCTTCTTGGCAATCTCTTCGAGGGTGTCGCCCGAGCGCACGCTCACCTGTCGAGATGTGCGCTCTTTCTTGTGCTTCTTGGAGCGGCGGGCTTCACGCTCTTCTTTCTTGCTGCGCCTCTTGTCGTGCTTACTGCTCTTTCGGTCGGGGGCAGTGGTCGGTGTGTCGACCGGAGTCTCGGCCGTCGTTCGGGCTTCGGCCTCCGCCTCGGCACGTGCGGCAGCGCGCTCACGGCGGGAGAGGGAGCGTGTCGTTTCGGGCACTTCCACCTGTGTGCGGCGGGTGAGATAGCGTTCGGCCTCGTAGTTGTAGACCGAGTCGCCCAATTCGATGAAGTAAGAGATGGCGCGTTCGGGCAGGCGCAGCGCACAGGGTTGGCTGTAGCCCGGGATGAGGTCCGTGCGATACTGTGGATTCATCGCCACGAGGGCTTCCATCGAGACGTTGCACAAAGCCGAAACCTGATGCAGGCTGAGGTCGCGCGTTATGGTGACGGTGTCGGTCTCCGCCGGTTGGATGATGGTCATCGGCGGAATGTTGTGCTGGCAGTAGTAGTGCATCACGTAGTTGGCCGCGATGAAGGCCGGCACGTATCCGCGCGTCTCGTTGGGGAGATAGGGGTAGATTTTCCAATAGTCGCGCTCCCCTCCGGCACGGGTGATGGCTTTGCGCACCATCTTCGGACCGCAGTTGTAGGCGGCCAAAGCCAGTGCCCAATCGTCAAACTCCTCGTGGAGTTCTTTCAGATACTGCGCGGCGGCGGTACTGGATTTGAGCGGGTCGCGGCGCTCATCGAGGAGGCTGTTGATGGTCAGGTTGAAGCGCTTCGCGGTGGGCGTCATAAATTGCCAAAGACCGGTGGCACCGACACGACTCACCGCAGTGGGGTCGAGTGCACTTTCGACGATGGGGAGGTATTTCAGTTCGAGCGGAAGGCCTTCGGCTTCGAGGGCTTCTTCAAAGATGGGGATGTAGAAGTTTTGCGCGCCGAGCATGAAACTCACCGATGAGCGCAGCGTGCCGGTGTACTGCTCAATGTACTCTCGCACCACCTCGTTGTAGGGCATCTCAATGACTGTGGGCAGGCGGCGCAGACGGTCGGTATAGACCTCGGGAGTGACTGCCGGGTTGGGGCCATCGGGCAGAGAGGGATCGATACGCATGTATTCCTTGACGTACCACGCATCGAGCAGACCCTCGGTGGCGTGAATCATCCCTTCCGTGGGGACGATGCGCGGAGCGCGTGCCGAGATGAGGGGGTGCTGTGTGGAGCGTCCGCCTTCGAGGTCGTCCTCGTCGGGCACATCGTCTTGCTGCGTGGTGTTGTGGAGTTGCGGGTCGCGGTGTTGCGCACGGAGGGGCACCGTGGCTATGAGGAAAAGGAGAGAAAGCAGGAGGGGGAAGGATTTCATGCGTCTGGGCTCAAAAAGTGAGGATGGCGCCCACGCCCGTGGTGAGCGCGCCATTGCGGGTTTCGAAAGTAGTGGGGGTGATGCGCAGCGAGAGGTCGGGACTGATGTCGAACACCGAAAGTTGCGCATCGACGTAGGCATCGATGACCGAAAGCAGATAGACTCCGACAAAGCAGAAGGCACTTAAATCGCGATAGCGGCGGTAGCGGTCTTTGCGGTTTTTGAAAATCGTCTTGAAGCGGTCGAGGTTGCTGTTGAGGTCATACCCCGGAGGGAACATGTTGCGGAAACTATTGGTCGTGGGGTCGTCGTCCATGATGTCGAGATAGGCTTGCGAATAGTCCATGTACATCTGCTGATTCCAAAGGAAAGCGTAGGTGCATCCCAAGAAGCCTCCATAGACTAAGGGCAACTTCCAATACTTCCGATTGTAGATTTGCCCGGCTCCGGGGAGGATGAGCGAGAGCCAAAGTGCGCGCTGAGGGTCGGGGAGAAATTGCTTTTTACCCGCCGTCTGCAGCGTCTGCACCGCCTTTTGCACCTCGTTGGGCTTGAGGGCAGAGGGGCGCAAGGCCGCGGTGTCGGCCGGGAGCATCATTTGCTGCAACGTCTCGACTTGCGCAGCGGTGTGCACCCCGATGGTGTCGGTCGAGTCGACCGGTGCAACCGCCGTGTCAAACGCTTCAGCCGTGGGCGCAAACGGCAAATGCAGTGTCCGAGCTGCTGAGCACAACCCTTGCACCGCCAGGCACAACAAGAGAACCGCAACAAGGCGGCACCGGGAGAAGTTCATGTCAGGAAAAGGGAGAAGGTTTGCGCTACACAATCAGCGCATTTTGTCGAAAAGGGTGATGATGCGTTCCAGTTCTTCTTCGCTGGCAAAGGGGATGGAGATGCTGCCTTTGCCTTCGTGGCAGGTCATGGCCACCTTCGTTTGGAAAAAGTCGGAGAGGCGGTCGCGCAGGGGCACATACTCTTCGGCCAACATCTTCTTGCGATCTTTGAGGGCTTTGCGACCGCTCTTCACCGTCTCGCCGGCATTGATGGCCTTCACCATCTCTTCGACCTGACGCACGGAGTAGCCTTTCTGCACAATTTCGTTGAAGAGCTTCACTTGCAGGGCGGGCTGCTGGATGCCGAGCAGGGCACGGGCGTGCCCTTGGTCCATCACGCCTTTTTGGATGGCCATTTGCACTTGTGCCGGCAGTTTGAGCAGGCGTAGGTAGTTGGCCACGGTGGCGCGCTTCTTTCCCACCTTTTCGGAGAGGGCGTCCTGCGTGAGGTCGTATTGCTCAATGAGGTTCTGGTAGGCCAGTGCGATTTCGATGGAGTTGAGATCCTCGCGTTGGATGTTTTCCACCAGTGCCATCTGCATCATGCCTTCGTCGTCGGCCGTACGGATGTAGGCCGGAATGCTCGTCAGACCGGCAATCTGAGAAGCGCGCCAACGGCGTTCGCCGGCAATGATTTGATAGGTCCCATCCTCCATCTGGCGGAGAGTGATGGGCTGAATGATGCCAATCTGGCGAATGCTTTCGGCCAACTCCTCCATCGCTTCGGGGTCGAAGTCGCGGCGCGGCTGGTTGGGGTTGGCTTTGATTTGATAGATGTCGACTTCGTTGATGCTCGACGAACCGTTGGTTTTCACTTCGCCCGTCGAAATGATGGCGTCGAGCCCACGTCCCAGTGCGGGAAATTTCTTTTTTACGGCCATAGGAAGGTAGATAGGAATAGGCTTTGGAGAAGACGTTTTTTAGCTGTTGCGCTGGATGATTTCGCGTGCCAGGCTCAGGTGGTTGACCGCACCGATGGACTCGGCATCGTAGAGGATGGCGGGGATGCCGTGGGAGGGCGCTTCGGAGAGCTTGACATTGCGCTGGATGACAGTTTTGAACACCAACTCTTGGAAGTGGCGCTTCACTTCATCGTAAATCTGGTTGGCCAAACGCAGGCGGCGGTCGTACATGGTGAGTAGGAAACCTTCAATCTCAAGGTCGGGATTGAGGTGCATCTTAATCATACGGATGGTGTTGAGCAACTGGGTGATGCCTTCCAAAGCGAAATACTCACACTGCACGGGGATAATCACCGAGTCGGCCGCCGTGAGGGCGTTGACGGTGATGAGACCGAGGGAGGGGGAGCAGTCGATGAGGATGTAGTCGTACTCCTCTTTGACGGCAGCGAGCATGTTGCGCACCACGTATTCGCGGTTGTCCACTTGCAGGAGCTCCACATCGGCACCGGTGAGGTTGACGTGCGAAGGCACAATGTCCAGCCCCTCAATGTCGGTGGTGTAGATGTTTTCGTGCACATCCACTTTTCCAATCATGCTCTCATAAATCGATGATTCGATTTTGCCCACATCGACACCGATGCCGCTCGATGCGTTGGCTTGGGGGTCGCAGTCAACGAGGAGCACTTTCTTTTCGAGCGTAGCCAGAGAGGCCGCAAGGTTCATCGAGGTGGTGGTTTTGCCCACGCCTCCTTTCTGATTGGCGATAGCGATGATTTTTCCCATACGTTTTGTCGGTATTGGGGCAATGCCCTGATTTTGGGGCAAAGTTACTAAAAAAAGCGCTGTTTCACGCTGTTTCACGCGTTAATTTTGTTTTTTGCTCCTTCCATTTGCTCTTCTGCAACCCTTCTGCAACAGCGAAGCCCGAGAGAAGGTGGCAGGGGCCTTCTATCCGTAAGTAGATGAAGGAGGTGCTTAAAATAATTTTGAACGCCTACTTACAAGCACAAAAGAGGAGACGGCAGCGAGTGCCGTCTCCTCTTAGTGAGCGTCTTAGGGAGGCTAAGCCTTAGGGCAGGCGCACCTTAGCGACTTGGTTGTTCACCTTCACCACGTAGATGCCGGGGAGGAGGTGGAGGGAAGTGGTGGAGGCAGAAGCCCGGCCGGTGAAGGCCTGACGACCGTCGAGGGTGTAGACATTGATGCTGCTGTGGACAGGAGCGTCGATGAGGAGTGTGCCGGCGGTGGCTTTGATGCTCACTTGGTCGGCAGCAACTTGCTCGATGGCAGTGGGCACAACCTTCACAAAGTTGGTGTACTGATAGAGGTTGGGATACTTCTCGTTGGTCATCACGCAGACGAGCTTGTCATAGGCAGTGGCAACCTTGAAAGTGGTCACGCCGTTGTCGAGCGTGAATTCATCGTTGAGTTCCAACTCTTCGCCTTGAAGCATACCTTTGACTACATTGACATTGCCGATGAACCAGTGGAAGACAGTGGGCGTGCCTCCTACAGCGGCTTCAGTGCTGAGGTCAACTTTGCCATCGGCACTCTGCTGCACCTCAATGGGTGCTTGGAGACCATAACTGAAGGTGTTCTTGTAAGTACCATCGGGCGCAGGAAGCGTGGAGAAACGGAACTTATTGCCCACGAGGTTGAGCACCTGGAGTTTCGTATTCTTCGATACGTCGATGTGGCTGAGTTGGTTTCTCATCACCCAAAGTTGGTTGAGTTCGGGCAGGCGACTGAGATCTACGCTTTCAAGCACATTGTCGGCAAGGTCGAGGCTCCAGAGGTCGGGGTTGTCGAAAGTGACCTTGCTGAGGTAGTTTCGCGTGAGGTCGACCACTTGCAACTTCTTGCTGTTGCTCAAGTCGATGGTCGTGAGCTTGTTGCCGTTGAGAGAGAGGGCGGTGAGTTCGGGATATTTGTCGAGGTCCAGCTTTCTTAGAGAGTTACCTGTGAGATTGAGTTGGCGAAGGGCGGATGACTGTGGGAAGTTGAAGCTGGTAAAACCGGCATCGGCAAGGGTGAGCGTACGCACTCCCTCAAGCTTGTCAAAGTTGGGATCGGTCATTTTAGCTCCCGAAATGCTGAAGACAGTGAGTGTGTCGGTGTCTTCGGCAACAAGCACACGCACCTTGGCACCGGCCTTCGTTGTGGCTGCGAATCGGGTGTAGGTCGTGGTGAGGGGATATTGCGTCACGGTGCCGTCTCCCTTCCAGTCGAAGTAGACGGAAGTATCGTTGTTCTTTGCCGCGAGGGAGAGTTCCACCTTGTCGCCATCGTTGGGGGTGGTGAACGAGGCGATTTCGATGGCAGGCATAGCAATGGGCTGCACGAGGGTTGTCTTGAACACCTTATTGCCAGTGAACGAGGGGAGTGCAGGATGGCTCATTTCACAGTAAACCTTGCCGGCCGTGAGCGTGATGAATTTGGCCACACCATTCTTCATCGTGTAGTCTGTACCGGGAACGAGCGTTTGTCCGCCCTCGGTCTTCCACACATATTGCGTTTGATGGCCGTTGCGGGTGACGTTCTGCTCAGAGAGGTCGATACCCGGAGATTTAGTAGCAATCTTCAGCGCCTGCTGAGGGGCATAGATGAAGTGGGCATCATCCAGTCCAAATCCATCGGGGAGGTTGGCCAGAGTGAAGAGGTTGCCACTGAGGTCGTAGTACTGCAGAGGCGCTACGGCGGGGATGTAAATCTGCGTGAGTTTGTTGTTCGACACGTCCACTCGTTGGAGCAGTTCACTGTGGTTGATGGCCAACTTGGTGAGCTTATTGTGCGAGAGGTTGAGGGTGAGCAGCGCATCGGCATTGCCGATGGGGATGTTGGCAATGTTGTTGTAGCTCAAGTCGAGATGCTCAATCGAAGCAATCTGATCGTAGGAGAGCGAGTCGAGTTTGTTGTGGCTCGCGTTGAGATGGGTGAGGTGCCCTTTGTAGAAGTAGCTGGTCGGGCCTTTGAGCGAGAACTTGGTCAAGTTGTTGCCACTAATATCGATTGTCCGCAGCTCGTAGTTGTGGCCGAGGTCGATGCTGTAGAGATCTGCGTTCTTCAGCTTGACGGAACGGAGGTCGGAGAGGTCGGAGAGGTCGATGGAGGAAATGTTCAGGCCATCGCTGTGGAAGGCGGTGACGTATTCATCCTGAGGCACGAAGATGCGGATGTTGGCATTGCCGTTGCGCACGCCCTCCACATTAGGAGTGGTGGGGATTTCGTCCGTGACCACCTTGTCGACGAGGGTGCCGTCGCCGAAGTCCACTTTGACCGTGATGGGGCGAGTGACCGAAGCGTTCTTCACACCCACGCCCAGTTTCACCGTTGTGCCGGTGGAGGCGATGGTAGAGAAGTCGATGGCTTTGATGTCTTTGCCAAAATCGGCGGCACTTCTCACGGTGAAGGGCTCAGTGACCATATCGTAGTCCTTGAGGATGGTGTTGTTGTAGCGGAGCATCACCTGCCCGTTGGTGGGTTTGAGAAGGGTGATTTTGCCGTTCTTGTATTCGTAGTAGCTCTCATCGAGGGGCACCATGTTGACAGGGTTGTCCTTGGGGATGCTGAACAAGCGGGCCAAGGTCACTGTGCCTCCACGGAGCACACGGCTGCTGAGGTCGATGACATCGCCCACCTTGTAGGTGTCGTTGAGGACGAAGGGATGTTGATCATAGTAGTACTCATTCCACGTGCCGGGGTTGAAGGGCAGCGTGGAGAAGTCCATATCGTTACGACGGAGATTGACGATGTAGAGGTTCTTGTTGTTGCTCACATCGAGACGGGTGAGGTGGTTGTCGTTGCAAGAGAAGGTGAAGAGTTTGGGGTTCTTGCTGATGTCGAGACTGGTAAGGTTGTTGCCGGCACAGTTGAAGTGGTAGAGCTCAGGGTTGTGGGTGAGGTCGATTTGGTCGAACTTCACATCGGTGTTCACCGAAGCCGAAGCGTGCGACATGTAGAGTTCACTCAAATAGGGGTTCTGGCTCAAATCGAGCGTCTTGACACGGGTGTCGCTGACGTTGAGCACACGGAGCTTGGGGTTTTTCGTGACATCAACGCTTTCTACTTTCGTCATGTCCAGACTCAGACGCTGCAACTCGGGGCACTGCGTAGGATCGGCCGTCAGCAAGTTGGTGCAGTGGAAGGCATCGAACGAGACGAGCGAGGGGAAGTTCTTCAAGTCGAAGTGAGGAGACACGTATTCGCATTGTGCCATTTCGAGCACGATGAGTTTGGGCAGTTTGCCAATCATCAGCGGAGTTTCGCGCGTAAAGGGATTGTCGCGAAGGTAGACGAACTGCAGGTTTTGAAGATGGTCGATGTTCAATGCCTTGATGGTGTTGTACTCCAAGTCGAGGATATGGAGATTCAAGTCCTTGTGAAACTCGATCTTGTCGATGCTGCAGCCCGTGGCTCTGAAGTAGTCAATCTTTTTGGGATCGCCATAAATCTTGACCACTCCTTTGCTCGATACGGTGCTGGCGTAGTCTGTGGCTTGCACATTCTGTTCGCTTAGACGGGCGAAGCCGACTTCCAAAAAATCCCTGCCAAAACCGCAGTCGATGTCGACAGGCACATCTTTTTCCACTGCACCCAGAGAGAAAGACACCTTGGGAGAGGCTCCCTTGCTGTCGTCATAGACCGTGGTGTGGAAAGTGATGATGGGCTCCTCGCCCTGGCTTTGTGCCAGGACGGGGAGAGACATCATCGCCATCAATCCGAGAAGGATTGAGGAGAAGAGGGAGAAACTTTTTTTCATACGAGGTTTAATAGATAATGACGCGTTGAGCATCGTTGTTGTTCACCTTGATGAGATAGACGCCTTTGTTCCATTGACTGCCATCGAGATGGGCTTCGTTGCCTTCTTTATGCAGGCTGTGGATAAGTTGTCCGCTGAGGCCGTAGACGCTCACATTCATTTCGTGAGCACCGGCCAAGAAGAGGTTGAAAGCACGGTCGCCGGCAGGCGTGATGAGCACCTGCGGCTTTTCGGCATAGAGCTGTCCGACGCTGCTCGTTCCCTTGCGACGGAGCACTTCCTTCAGTCCGGCGTAAGCATCGAATTTGCCGGCTCCCCATTGCACGGGGTCGCCTGCGCGAACATCGTCGTCGACGACTGCCGTCTTGCGCACAATGTCGATGACATCATCAATCTTGAGAGTGGGGTCGGCTTCGAGCCAAAGGCCGATAGAGCCAGCCACAACAGGAGTGGCCATCGAGGTGCCGAGCGATTGATGCCAGTAGAGCTTCTTGCCGTCGACTTCGGCCTTGCCTTGGAGGGTGATATCGGTAACGCCCATTTTGGGGTTTTCGACATAGTAGCTGTTGACGGACGAAATGATGGACGCACCGGGAGCACAAACGTGGGGCAGGTTGCGGCCGTCCTTCAGCGTGCCGTAGGAGGAGAAGAGAGAGGCTTGCCCTACGGGGAATTCGTTGTGGTTGTAGCCATAGACATTGCCGTCGAGCGAAGCCCAGTGGTCGCGGATGTTGTAGCTGCCCACGGTCAGGACGTTTCTGGCGCAGGCCATGTCGCTGATGGTGCCGTTGCGTGATCCGTTGGTAAATCCGGGGATGTCGTAGTTGTCGAAATAGACAAATTGTGCATCGCTGTAGACGTCGACACGCTTACCGGGTTTGCCACTCACGAGGAGCCCAAGTTTGTACTTGCCATCGGCATTGTTTGCTTGGTTGTCGGTGGTGAGCAGGCGCACGAGCACTTGGTAGCGCTTCGTCTCGGGATCGATGTTGGATCCGAGCGCCACGTAACCATCAAAGTAGCGCTTGAAGTTGGGATTTTCGATGGCATCTTGAATCTTGTAGTCGCCGCCTGAGGAGTAGACCACGGGCTTACCTTGCGTGTTGCTGTCGATGCCCAGACGGGCCACAATTCTCTTGCGCTGTGTGCTGTAGATGACCACTTGCACCGAGATTTCGCTCTCATCGCCGCTATAAGCGATGAGTTGGCCGGTGCGCAGGTTGTGATAGACTGTGCTGCCACCGGGAGGCGTAAATTCTCCTTCATAAACTGGGCGAAGGAAGGTCTGCACCTCGTCGTTGTCTTTGCCTTCGGCAAAAATCTTGGTGAGTGCCACGGTGCGGTCGGCTTCATTGCCGGCTGCCAAGCAGATGATGGCTTCCTCACCGCAAGCCCCCAAGAATTTGTTCATGATACTTGTAGAGTCGTGGGGACCGAGATTGCTGCCCAAGGAGAGGTTGATGACGCAGGGTTTGCGATTGTTGCTGGAGAGGTGGGCATAGTTGATGATGTCGTTCATGCCCAGGGCTATGAACTGGTCATAAAGGTTGCCGCAAGAAGCCACAAGTTCCGACTCGGTGGCAATCCCATAGAAGGGATTTTTGCCCGTCAGGTTCTGTGCCGTCTTGTTGTCTTCGGTTTGGGCAAAAGAGATGTTGCCCAGATAGCCACCGGCCATGATGCCCATGGTGTGGGTGCCGTGGAAGGTTTCACTGTTGTCGGTGGTGAAGTCTTCGATGGCAAAGTCGTTTTGGTCCTTGTTGGGAAGGCGGTCCAAGTCGACCTTAGGATAGTAGTTCTCATAGAGATACCCATCTTTGGCAGCCTTGTTCTCGGTGATTTTGCTCAGATAGCCGAAGCGCGTTTTGCCGTCGGGAGTGAGGAAATTGAGGTTGTTGGGGTCCAGGCCGCTGTCCACGATGCCCGTCACCACGCCCTTACCGGTGTAGGCTTGAGGCAGGCCGATGCCTTGGTGGATTTTATTAATGCCCAAGGCTTCGCGCACAAGGTTCATCTTCTGCTGCACCTTGCGAGGCAGTTGTAGACGCTTCACATACTTCTGTTCGGAAATGCGTTCCACGTCAGCAATGCGCATGGTCACAATGGCAATGCCTCCACGCACACAGAGCACTTTCACATCCTTGTTGGCTTCGAGTTGCTGCTGAGCATCTGGGCTGTTGAACTCAATCATAGCCATCGTGTGCGTGCGTTGGGGAGCAATGCGTTCAAAACTACGCGTGCGAGTGTTGTAAGTCTGGATGGGCTTTTGGCTATTGAGCTCAAGCAGCGTCATCTGACTTTCCAAATCGAGTTTCGACTGTGCGAAAGCCGAACCTACGAATCCTGCGAAGAGGAGAGGGAGATAAATTTTTTTCATACTTATTTGAGGATAGTTTTCTTGCCATTGATGATATACAAGCCACCACGTGAGGGGGCCGATACGTGTCGGCCGTCGAGGGTGTAGATGGTTTGCTGTTGTGGAGCGTTGAGCGTGTCGGCAATGCCGGAAACCACGCCTTTGAGCAGGATTTCGATGCGGTCGCCGTTCTTGATGTTGAGCTGAAGAGCTGCATTACCCTTGTAGGTGGCGTCTACCACCTTTCCATTTTGCTTCACCACCATTTTGCTCAAATCGCTGCCGTACACTCCGAGCATGAAGGGATTGTCGGCGGTCGAGAATTGGATTTCGTTTTCACCCGTCTTCACTTCCACATTGGAGCGGTCGGCGCGTTGGAGGTAGAAGGTGTAGTTGGCCACCGTGATGTCGTCAATGTAGACCGTGGCTTTCTGGTCGCGCACAATGGCCGATGTGGTCACCTCAATCTCCATGCCTTCTTTGAGCCTGATTTGATAGGCGCCGCTGTAGTCGGGACTCATGGTCGTGCCGTTGACGGTGAGCGACTCGATTTTGCAACCGCTGTTGGGCTTCACCTCGATAACGCTGTTGGTTTCGCTCACCTCCAGCGCGTTAAGGCCGGCTTTCACGGCAATCTGCTTGCCCGACCAACTGCTGCCTTCGTAAACGGTGATGTTGGCCGGATTGTCCACACGGAAGTTGGCCTTGATGGTGCCATACTTGTGGGCTGCAATGTCGAAGGTCGTGGCAGCGGTGATGATGAAGCTGATTTCGCCATAGACATTGTGGCGCACACCGTCGTGCTTGAGGCTGTCGAGGGAATAGTTCTGTTGGTCGAACACCAAGGTGATTTTCGAACCCGCTTTGACAGCATAGTTGTTGTCAAGGTAGTTGGTCACCACAACATCGTTGACCTTCACGGCTTTGAGCGCCTCCTTGGCTTCTTCTTTGGAGAAGTTGAACACCACGGGGAAGTCCACATCAGGATATTCGGCCAAGATTTCGATGACGCAACCCTGGGTAGGCTTCACTGTGTAGCGACCTTCCAGCCCCAGCACGTTTTGGCCGTCTTTCAGGACTTTGTAGAGCGGTACGGGATTGCCGGAAGCAGCCGAAAACAAGAAGGGTTCTTCCACGCCGGGCATCCATTTCACCGTGTTCTCGCCGTCTTGCAAAGGCACTTGTTCGTAAGACCCCGTCCGCATAAAGCCGATTTTTGCAGCCTTGTCCGTCTTGATGGTGCATGAAGCGGTGCGTGCCGCATCGAGATTGCCCGAAGTGATGGTGATGACAGCGCCTTCATCTGCACCTTCATTGACGTAGACCGAACTGGTTTTCATCGAACTGATGTACTGTTCGGAGGCTTTGCCCTTGGCATCGGTCTTCATGATCTTGCGCAGGAAGTTGCCGGCCTTGGCTTCCACCTGTACAGAACCATATTGTGGCACCGTGAGGTCGTTCATGCCGGTCACCATGCCCTGTACTTCTTGGTTGTTGACCATCACTTTGACACGTGAAGCATCGTCCACGTCGACTTTGACGTGGGTGTCTGCGACGGCACGTTGTGTAAAGCAACACAACAACGTGAGCAAGAGAAAAGAGTAGATTTTCTTCATAAACATTGAATTTTAGAAATGAAAGAAATATAGGAGCGTTCGAATTTGTTTATGTAAGAGGAGCAGCGGGGGCTGAAGTTAGATTTAGAAGAAGGCTAAATTGTCAATGATATTTTCGTCACTACGAAAAAAAACGTGTGCGGCAAAGTTAAACAAAAAAAGAGAAATAAAAGCCCTTGTGCGTACTTTTTTTTAATTCTCCTCAAAAAAAACATATTTCTCTCCTTTTTCTCGCGAGGATGTGGTGTACAAATCACAACCGAGGGAAGGGGCGCGGTGAAGGCTGGGAGGGAGCGCTGCCCGGCTCCGAGAGGAACAAGACGTGGGCAAAAAAAACAGCGGCAACCCGAAGGCTGCCGCTGCACGGG
>RBWB01582090.1_pt1 | contig 16987 bp, 15 predicted proteins | sample 2014201 | NCBI WGS metagenome assembly RBWB01 (sample SAMN10133834, study PRJNA383868) | Human oral metagenome, whole genome shotgun sequencing project. | isolation source: supragingival plaque isolated from 88 juvenile twins | host: Homo sapiens | place: Australia
AGAGCAGGATGAACAGCTGCCGGGGACTTAGCTTCATGCCGTATAACCAACTAGCCTGGTAGCTGGTAGCTGGTAGCTGGTAGGCCGGTATTTCTTGCGGCACAGTTTACACCACAGATATTTGTTGCAATAGTTTTCATGAAGACCCTTATGGCAGCGAGGATAAGACACCTCATCGCCAAAGACTAGTTTGTTAAGGATCTGCCAGTATTTCTTGTTACTGGCAAACTTTGGTATGGCAGGCATTAGGAACATCCCCTTTCACTTAGTTGCTATTCACTCCTAAGTTTACGGGGTGTTCTGGTTTAGGTTAATGGATCGACGTTAAAGTCAATACTTTTTACTAAAATTATGTCATAATATTAAAATTTATAATTATAACTATTACACTTACCGGAAACTAACTTCCCTAGTATCACAGTAAGATATACGTTACAGTGTGAGTAATGAAATATGATGAAGATGGAGGAGAGTGATAGTGCGAGGGTGTGGGTATTTACTATGAATACGCTTTGATATAAAAACTTGCACACTCAAGCGAATGTGCAGTATAATAGCAAATACAGTCCCTTAAGTAAGGATTGTATCAATATCTGAATTGTTTTAGGTTTCTATAATAATTTAGCTACTTAGGATTTATGTCTTAACATAAATTACGGTAGAGAGTTCTATTGAGAATCTAAAGCAAAGCTCTAATCCACCCTCCGATATCCGCTGGGTGGATTATCTTACTCAGTAGTGTTTATGCTTGGAATTTAGCAAAAATCATTATATAATTTATACATGAAACCTTCAAAATACTCTCTTGGACTTGACATTGGTACTACCTCCGTCGGCTGGGCGGTCATTGATTTAGAAAAAGAACGAATTCATGATTTAGGCGTGCGGATTTTCGAACGACCAGAGGATCCACAAAACGGCGACTCGCTCGCAAAACCGCGCCGCGATGCGCGCTCAGCTCGCCATCGACTCAAACGCCGCCGCCAACGCTTAAATTATCTGAAGCGATTCTTTGTTAATGAAAAAATTTTAACGCAGGCACAAATCGCAGAAATACTTGATCCGAAATCAACATACAATAAGCTAGATGCGTATGCACTGCGCGATAAAGCCCTTAATCACAAACTTACCGCCGAAGAGCTGTTTAAGGTACTCTATCAGATTAGCAAACGGCGAGGATTTAAGAGTAATCGTAAATCTGTAGAAGAAACAGATCGTGAAGGTGGTCGTGTTAGCAAAGCGTTAACAATAAACGAACAGCTCTTGGCAGAAAGAGGCTACAAAACCGTTGGACAAGCACTCGCGCAAGATGAAAAATATACTGAGCACAAACGCAACAAACGCGATAGTTATACTAATAGTTTTGCGCGAGCAGACTTCATTCACGAGCTAGAAGAAATTATAAAATCTCAACGAAAATATGCTCTAAACAACGTGAGCGACGAAGCCCTACACAGCCTTATCTACGGCGTCGACTCAGACGGTTTATTGACCAACAGTAGTGCTATCATGTACCAACGCCCGTTTATGACGGAAGAGCTAATCAAAAAGATGGTTGGCGAGTGCACCTTTGAGAAGGGCGAGAAACGCGCACCACGAGCAAGCTATAGTTTTGAGATTTTTCAATTTGCAAATAATTTGGTGAATCTCGTTTTCGTACCGAAAAATACGAATAGCCGCCAGGCAAAGCGCGAACACTTTAGACTAACGCTGAGCCCAGAGCAAATCGCAGCTGTCGTTGCTGAAGCAAAAAAGACTGCATCAATCACTTATAAAAAAGTTCGCCAAGTCGCTGGCATTAGCGAAGAATATGCTCCGGAGTATGTTCGCGGAAAAATAAATAAAGACGACCCGTATGGTGAGAAGAACGAGTTTGGCAAACTAAAAGCCTACCACGACATCAAAAAAGCACTAAAAAGCACACCTGGAGATTGGATGAAGGTTGATAACGAGTCAATGCTCAATAAAATCGCCTACATTCTAACAACTGAACATGAGGACGTTGAGATTCTTAATAAATTAAGCGAATTGCCACTTTCAGATGAAGCAAAATGTGCAATTCTTAAAATCAATCCGAAGAACTTTAGATCATTTGGACATTTATCGATCAAAGCTTTACAAAAAATCACACCGCATATTTTGAGCGGATTAACCTACGACAAGGCGTGCAAAAAAGTTGGTTATGATTACCGCAAAAAAGCCGCCAACCTTGAACAAATTACCAATCCAGTCGTCAAGCGGGCAATCGCGCAAACCAATAAAGTCGTGCGAGCAGTAATTCGTAAATACGGTAACCCGTATTTTATCAGAGTAGAGACCGCTCGAGACTTAGCAAAGAATTTTAAAGATCGTAAAGCAATTGAAAATGAGAATAAAGACAATCAAGCCTTTAACTCAGAGGTAAAGGAGATTATTGAGCACGGCTACAACGTAAAGCCCAAGACTAAACGCGGCAAGAATTTACTTGAGTTCTTGAGAGAAAATAATGTGCCGCTTTCGCAAAATATTGACGCAAACGGGCAAATGATAACTAAAGTTAAACTTTATCGAGAACAGAACGGTAAATGTTTATATTCTGGCGATCCAATTGACTTTCAAACCATGATCCACGATGATAACGCGTATCAAGTCGACCACATCGTGCCATTCTCGCGCTCAAACAACGACGGCTTAACAAATAAGGTTTTAGTGAAAACTGAGGAGAACCAAGAAAAGGCGAACCGCACGCCGTTTGAGTATTTCGGCGGTGACGAGACGCGTTGGAAACAATTTGTAGCACGTGTCAATGCAATATACCAAACACGCGACGTCAAAACCAGTGATAAAGCAATAAATAGCGAAAACTATAAATTCAACGGCTATGCTATGCGCAAAAAGCAGAATCTTCTCATCGAGGAATATAAGAACGACAGCTGGAACACGCGAGCGCTGAACGACACGCGCTATATTACTCGGTTCGTACAAAATTATCTGCGCCAGACAGTTAGCTTCGCCGAAGGAGACGATAAACAACGTGTGCTTGCGCCAAACGGCACGATAACCTCGTATTTGCGTAAACGCTGGGGTTTGAGTAAGGTGCGTGAAGAAGACGTGCTGCATCACGCAGCCGACGCGGCAATTGTTGCGGCAATCGACAATAGAATCATCTGCCAGGCCAATCTTTTCTCGCGTGATCAAGAACTGAAGTTATACACACAAACCATAAAATCAATTGAGGAAAAGAAACGTATTTTACTCAAGAGCACAGACCAAGAGACGGGAGAAATTACTGAGGAAGATCAGTTTTCTCAAGCCCAACGCGAAAAAGCAGAGCTTGAATATATTAAGCAGAGCATGGACGAAAATTCAAAACACCGTTTTCCTGAGCCGTGGGTGAACTTTGCTAAGGAAATTCGCAAGCGCACGCTGGACACCGACACAGAAACGCTGCGAAATGAATTGTGTGGCTTAGAGGGCTATGACGATGAATTTCGCTCACAGGTGCAACCGATTTTTGTATCCCGACGACAAAACCACAAAATTAAAGGATCCTTGCACGACGAAAGGATTAGATCTAGCAGAAATAGAGAAAGAAAAAATGTTATCCGTATCAGCTTACAAGAATTGACGCTCGAAAAACTAGATAGATCAATCGCTAAAGAGGAATACGATACACAAAAGAAACATTCAGGCGATTCCTTATATGAAAGGCTACTCAATCGACTCAACGAATATGCTACTTATAACAATAAGGGCAAACGGACAGATCATCCAGACAAAGCATTTACAGAACCATTTTATAAGAGTAATAAGTCCGAAGACAAAAATGGCAAGATAATTGCGCCCGTTAGATCTCTGAAGATATACGATAAGCAAACAATAATCCGCCTCGATAGAGGTACTGCGATGGCCGAGATGACGAGATTGCGCATCTACAAAAAGAATAAGCAGATCTACATAATACCAGACTATGCAATAAATATATTAAAAGGTAGAGAGTCTATGAGTTTACTAACTCCGCTAAAAGGTGTGTCGTGCATCGACTCTTCATACGCATTTGTAGGATTTCTTTACAAGAAAGATTGCATGTTATTTCGAAAGGGCAACCATATGTATGCAGGCTATTTTGTCCAATTTGAAAGCGACAACAGAATAACTATCAAACGCCATCTCGCCCCAGATTCTAATCGCTCGAATAAAGAGATGGTTATGCGCACAAAGATATCAGGGATAAGTGATCTGAAAATATGTCATGTTGATATATTAGGGGACAAAAGACCGGAGACGGGCATAGTATGGCCTGGCGCGTAATTGGTATTCAAAATCCAAGTCGCCTAAACCTACACGATAATCAGCTTGTTATTACACAAGACAAAGAAGTAAGCCTGCCAATTGAAGATATCGACGCACTGATTCTTGACAGCTATGGCATCACCACAACAGCAAACTTACTAACAGAGCTTGCGACCAACAACACAACGGTTGTCATTTGCGATGAAAAACACCTACCAGCTAGCATATTATTACCGTACTCACAGCACTCTCGTCAAGCAAAAGTCTCACGCCTACAGTTAAACATGAGTCAACCGCTGAAAAAGCAGCTCTGGCAACGCATCGTCATGCAAAAAATTTCCAATCAGGCTGACGTACTTCAGTGCTTTAGCCTAAACGATATGCCATTGCGTCAATACGCTATCCAAGTAAAGTCAGGCGATAGCACTAACCGCGAATCAATCGCCGCCCGTGCCTATTTTGACCAGCTACTTGACGACGCCACGCGCCGAAAGCCTATCTGGCACAATGCGGCACTTAATTATGGTTATGCGATGGTTCGCAGTCATATTGCTCGGCACATCGCCGCCCGCGGATTAGTTGCCTCGCAAGGTATTTTTCACCATAGTGAGTTGAACGGTTTCAACCTAGCAGATGATTTAATTGAACCGTACCGAGCAGTCGCAGACCTATTTGTGCTTGAGAGACTTGCGCCACTCCATATAGGTAGACAAGACACAAGTCTCACCAGGCAAGACCGTCAAATGCTAGTTGACATATTAAATTATTATGTTATAATACAAAACAAGAGGTTTACTCTGAAACACGCCGTCGAGAAAACGGTTGAAAGCTTCATTGAAAGTACGGGAGTAAAGGAGGCAAGTAAGCTTCTTTTACCAAAAATCAGCGCCTCCTAGCAGGGAAGGGATGTCATATAAAATCATGCGAGTGGCAGTTTTCTTTGATTTGCCAACAAATACTAAAGCTGAACGCCGAGCAGCGACACAATTTCGCAAGTTTCTACTTGACGACGGGTTTGACATGTTACAATACAGCGTTTATACAAGACTATGTCCTAATCGCGATGTTGCCGAAAAACATATGATGCGCGTACGACGCAATGCACCAGATAGCGGCTCGGTGCGGTTATTATATTTAACCGAGCACCAATTTACTAATATGTACGTAATTGTCGGCGAGAAAACTGTACAAGAACGAGCAATTCCAGCCACACAACTAGCATTTTTCTAAATTTAAATCCCTCTCACAACAGAGAGGGATTTAAGTAAGTATTATATCAATATCTAAATTGTTAGGGAACTATAACTAGACGGCGTGAGGTACACATGAGCCGAGAATTATATCAATATCTAAATTGTTAGGGAACTATAACTAAATTATGTCATACTATAGTAAAGAGTCTATTATATCAATATCTAAATTGTTAGGGAACTATAACTAGCTGTAGTAAACATCGTCAGCGACAATTATTATATCAATATCTAAATTGTTAGGGAACTATAACAAATCTCTGGTGTTTATGGCGTTACTTTGGATTATATCAATATCTAAATTGTTAGGGAACTATAACTTCTTGAAGTTGTCAACAACGCGTTCGCCCATTATATCAATATCTAAATTGTTAGGGAACTATAACCATCAACAGACTTATTGGCCTCAGCAATCTATTATATCAATATCTAAATTGTTAGGGAACTATAACCCAGTACGCTGAAAGTTTGTGCGCACATCGATTATATCAATATCTAAATTGTTAGGGAGTTGCCACCTTCTGTGCTAAATCTGGGAACTTTGCTTCAACTAGGCGAAGACGCTTATCAAGAGATTCGTAGTTATGTTTCTGCTCTTTGAAGACTGTTTCGTCTGCTTCTTCACGGGACCCTTCTTCAATAAAGATGTCATGACGGAGACCAGTGATATTTGCACGGATAGTTAATTGTCCTGCTTCCAATGTTTCGAAGCGTCTTTCAAAGCGTAGTTCCATGTCTCTTACTATGTTTGTAAGGTTCTTATGGTCACTGCGGATGTCGGAGAGTTGGATGTCGATTGATTCGAAGCGTTGGTCAATCTGGTTAAATCGTTCATCGATTTGTTCAAACCTCTTATCAATCTGTTCGAATCTCTTGTCAATCTGCTCAAACCTCTTGTCAATTTGCTTGAACTTAGTATTCATCGTCTCAGCAAGCGTTTTAACAGCACTTGCAAGATCCTGAACCTGGACAGTTAGATCTTTTACTTGCGTAGAAAGCCCTTCGTTCGTCATGGTTATATTTAATCACAGATAGGAAGTAAAAACAAAACGGTTCAGTCACCTAGCGTAAAATCATTATTGCAAAATAGCGGGGGGGGTAATCTCATTACCGTTAAAAAAAGAACCTCCTTTATAAGCCAGAAACGTCAGAACAAAATACGAACTAAACTATAGTTATCCGGTCAATGCCATCAGTTAAATAATATATCGTTTGACTTTCGTCAGAGACCTTAAATTCAAAATTAGATGGTCTATCTTTATTTAGAACCTTAAGGACAAGCCGATCATAGGCGATAGATTTATTGAAATTGTCAGCAATAAATGAATATTGTGAAAAATAGGTGCGGGAAGGGTGATGGGACTTAAGGCTGTCTGGTAATTCTATTGGTAGTTGCATAGGGAAACCTCCGGTTTAAAGTTTATTAATAAATATATACTATCATAACGTCGCACAATATAGCTTTTACGACTTATAATACCGTACGAGAAGATGAATCAGCATCCATCTAATGTGAGTGCTAATTTATTCTATAAAGAACCATTTCCATCTTTTGTAGGGGATTGCGTAGAGATTATACTTTTATATGTCACTAACATACATTAATACATCACATCTTAGCAGCTGCACTCATACAACTCTCACTTAATTAAAGAAATAGCGCCAAGGCTCTTCTGCGTAAGTATAACGGCCCGCAAACGACATAATATACATTTGTCTTTAGAATCAGTCATCATGCATAAGTTATCCACAAAAATATCTGGTTAACGTTAATTTGCATTTTTATTAAAAATATTCCCCCACTATCTTTTTTTTGCTTTTCTGCCCTATTTGATTTTTATACGATTTTATATTTTTATATAGTTTTTTCTCTCGTTCGCTTGGATTACATAAAAACGAACAAAAATAGAACATCCCCCAATTGGCAAGAGAAGTGACCTTTTCTATTTATAAAATGCTCGCCTACTCACCCGCACATCAAGATATGCTGGGTTAACTGAATGTTCAGCACAATACTGAATAGCACGCACCGCGTCTTCAACCTGGCTTGCTGCCGCACGATCAATCGACAATCTAACCGGATACCCTACCCCATCAAGTTTTACCTCTATTTGTCGAGTTGTGCCTTCAGGCAAAATTACGCTTGAAACAGTATATTTTTGCATAGAAAAATACCCAACAACCTTACCGACAAACTCTAAAAACCGATTACTCACAAGAACCTTATTTGTCGTCGCTTGAACGCCCGTACGGTCAATAACTTGCACGACAGGAGACTCGGGTACATTCCGGTAAAATGCCGCTCCGCTAGAGTCAACAAACACAAGTGTTGCGCCCGCTTGCCATGACACAACTGGATGCCGCATGACGATAGAAAATTTTGCACACCCAAACCCAGCAAAAGCGACTGTCGGCTCGACAGACTGAATCTCCGGATAATCATGCTGTAAGTAGTCAATAAGGGATTTAATATCTATTAGCGCGCGTAGCCGCTCAAACGGACGAGCCACGAGGTAGTCCTGAATTGCTTTTTCATAGCGCTGCGTCGTTTCAGCAGACGGCGAGTCAACGCCAATAAGCGTTACCTTTGGCATAACAACTGATTGATAGAGTACCCATATAAGACCAGCAATACCCACCGAAAGTACAAACAATCGTAATACGAGCTTACGACGATGGTAGCGTAATGTATGCACTTGCACGCGCGGCGACTTAAGATCGGCGTGGCGTTCACTTGGGCTTGCGATTTCGGAAAGAAGACTGCCAGTCAACGTGCGGTTACGCCGAAAAGCATAGCGACCCGCTGTCGTTAAATCACCCGGCTGCGCCGAATCGTCGCGATCAATCGCACGCCGACGCACTGGCTGCGGCGAGCGTCGACGCAGCACGGCTTTTCCGAGTCTCCCTAACATATATCTTTTATTATATCACTTACGCTTAGCGGTTCGAATGATCATATCCGCCATATCACGCGCTGCCTGCGGGCGGGCAAAGGTCAAAAATGCTGCGCCCATACGCGCCATTGCTGCACGATCAGCGAGCAACGTCTCAATCATCCGAACAAGTATCTCAGGATGATCATCTAGCTGCAGTTCATCAATTACTTTCACCGCACCTTTTTCCTCGTACACTGCCGCATTTTTTAGCTGATGGCCACCCGTTAGATAGCCATTCGGTACCAAAATCGTCGGCTTAGCGAGTGCTGCAAGCTCCAAAATTGTTGTAGCACCTGCACGCGCCACAACAATGTCTGCCGCACCAAGCATATCAACCAGCCCACTGCTAATAAAATCATGAATATGCACCTGATCGGTATCGTTCGGAACACGTGCGCGAATATTGCTATATTGCTGCGCGCCGGTGATAAGAATAATATTCGACTGCTTAACGAGCTGTGGCAACGTTGCAACGACAGCGTCGTTAATTCGCTGCGCACCAAGGCCGCCGCCCGTCACAACGATAAGCGGTCGCCTTGGATCAAATCCAAACTTTGCTTTGTTTTCACGCCGCCGCCCGTCACTATACGGTACAAAATCTTCCATAATTGGCACACCTACATACTGCGATATTTCGCGCGGATACGGATAAAATTTCAGCGGCGCGCCTGTACCAATTGCATCTGCCCAGCGCGCTAAAACGCGATTCGTCAAGCCAGGGTGCGCGTCAGAATCGTGAATAACAAGCGGAATCCGCAGTACATGCGCCGCCAAACCGACCGGCAAACATACATACCCGCCTTTCGCAAAAACGACATCCGGGCGCCACGCAACTAGCTTGCACAAGCATTGTATAAACCCAATACCTACCTTAACCGCATCAATGATATTAGGCAGCGTAATCGTACGAAGTCTCATCAACTGATGCCACCATTTCAAATGATGATACCGGCGCAGCTTACCGCTCACAATTGTATCGACACGAATTGAATCATCGTACCCGCCCATGACAGTACGCGCTTGTTTTTCAAATGCATAATCAACCCAGAACCGAATCTCTATGTTTGGTTCTATTTTCCGCAATTCACGCAATACCGCGACGACCGGCGTAACGTGTCCGCCCGACCCGCCGCCTGCTGCCAAAATCCGCACGAGCATCCTCCTTCATAGTAACTGACTTATGATTAGTATACCGCGAAAGTTGAAATACGACACCTAACGCGCCGCTCATAAAAATCATGCTCGTTCCACCGAAACTGAGTAGCGGCAATGTAATGCCCGTGAGGGGAATCAACCCAATCATTGAAGCAATATTCATCACAACGTGCGCAAGCAACCAACCAAACACGCCCGCTGCTGCGATTCGCATAGACATATCGGGAAGCTGATCGGCAATACGCAAAATGCGGAATAACAGAATACCAAATAGCCCAATGATACAAATCGTGCCGGCAAACCCAAAGATTTCACCCATGATTGCAAAAATTGAGTCATTTACCGCCTCGGGTAAATATCCAGTCGCTTGAATACTTTTACCAATCCCGCGCCCAAATAAACCGCCCGTCCCTAATGCTATCATTGCGTTTTTAATATGGTAATTATTATCACGCTCGTCCGCTGCAGCAACGTCGTTGCCAGAACTAAAAAACGTACTAATGCGCTCCATACGGTGCGGCGATAACACAACCAGTAAAAGCCCTAGAATAACACCAACGCCTGCAATTTTTGCCAAAATCTTCCAGTTCATCGTACTGACAATAAACATGGACACAACCGCTGCTGCGATTGACACACCCGTACCCATGTCTTTCTGAATGACAACAACGATAAGCAACAATAACGCCAAGAGCCCTGCCATCGGATAAACCGTTTCTTTTAAGTCGTCAATTTTACCCTGCTGATAACGACTGCTCAAAAACACTGCCATGAATATAACAACAGCAAACTTCATTAATTCAGACGGCTGGAATCCGCCGAAACTGCCAAGATTAAACCAACGATACGCACCTAACGTCGCCTGTGCAAACGTATCGATATGTGCAACATTTCCCACCAAAAACAGCAATGCAGACGCAATAATCGCTGCAGCCATAATTTTTGTTGCTTGATTTTTTAGCGTCGAGAACGGCACAAGCGCTAATGCGACGAACACGCCAAGCGCGAGAAGTAAACTAACGAATTGTTTAAATGCAAAATATGTCGCCGAATACGAGCCGTTATATGCCGCATTCATTACATTAGCGCGCTGCGGACCAATCGCATACATCACAACCAAACCAATGAGCATCAGCACGCCCATACACATGATGATCATGTAATCGGGACGATGCCGCCGCTGCTCCCGGCTTTTTACACGAACACGAGCCGTTTCTCGACGTGATGAAGCTAAACCTTTCATGAGGTAATATGTCCCCCGCTCAGCGCCATCAACATGCCAATGAATGCTGCTACGCCAGCGATTACCCAAAAGCGCATCGTAACTTTTACTTCCGGCCAGCCTGTCGCTTCTAGGTGATGATGAATCGGCGCTGAGATGAATATCTTACGATGAAATAGTTTCTTGCTGATGATTTGTAGTAAACTTGAACCAGCCTCAACAACAAACAAAACCCCGATAATCGGCAGCAAGAACAACGTATTCGTCATCATCGCAACAACACCTAAGCTTGTCCCAAATGCAAAGCTGCCAACATCGCCCATGAAAAACCGCGCCGGGTAAATATTAAACCACAGGTAGCTCAGTAATGCGCCTACTACCGTAAAGCAGAATCCCGCTAGCTTAATATGCCCCTGCAGTAGCGCAATTACACCAAACGCTGAAAAAGACATCACCAACAACCCGCCCGCCAGTCCATCAAGTCCGTCGCTGATATTCACCGCATTACCCGTTGACACCACCGCCAATACGAAAAAGAAAATAATCCACGCGCCGACTTGCCACTCGCCAAGATACGGTATATGGATCGTATTGTAGCCAAGCTTCGTATAGAAGAACCAACCGAGCACAATGCTCATTGCAGTAACCATCGCAAACTTTACCCAGCTGCGCAGCCCGGCATCCTTACGATTTGAGCCAAACACATTGAGCACATCGTCGATCAACCCGACAAATGCTCCGCCGAGTAATGCCGCGAGCGGCAACCAGGTCTGTGCCCGGTCAAGGTTGCACGCTAATGTAATCGCTGTAATCGCTGCCACTGCGATAGTACCTGCCATTGTCGGAACATGCCGCGCAATCTTCTCTTTGTGCAGTTTATTAAAAATCTTTAACTTCTCCCCTGTTACCGCTGCGCTGCGCTGCGTTTTCCAAAACTTATACTTATATGCAAAATGCGTATAAACCGGCGTTAACATCATCGCCAATAAAAACGCTGCCACGCTTAACGCAAAGGTTTGGTTCAATTCGTTTGAGAAATTTACGATTGTCATGCTATCTAGTATACCCCGTCTAGCCCTGTGGCGTTAGCATTAAATAGCGAAGCATCCAATTTGAGATATCGTTGAAAATCGGCTTCGCATCGCTGCCGCCGCCCATGTCTTTGCCGTCAGCAGCGATTTCAACCATAATAACGTAACGCGGAATCTGCCCTTTTTCGCCGCCGTAACCCAAATATGTTCCAATCGTCTGATCGCTGGCATACTTACCATTCACAATCGTTTCAGACGTGCCAGTCTTGCCGCCCACAAGATAGCGATCCGAACCGTCTTTTGGATTGTACGTTGCATAATGTGATTGGTGAACCATTTCGCGCACCGTCGTTGACGTTGCTTCAGTGATGACGCGCGTTTGCGTCTTTGCGCCTGCTGGCGTAAAAGCGCCATCGTCGTTAATTGTACCGTTAATAATCGTCGGCGCGAAATACGTTCCGCCGTTTACCACTGCGCAAAAGCCGCTTGCTACTTGCAGCATCGTCGCATCCATACCTTGCCCGAATACCATGTTGCTATAACGTACCGCATTGCCCTCTTGCTGCAGCGGTGAGATAATCGTGCCTTTCGCTTCATTCGCAAGCTCAATACCGGTCAGTTCGCCCAGCTTAAATTTGTCATGAAAATATTCATAAATCGTATTGCGCGCAGCACGCGTAATATATGTGCCATTGCCTAAACGCTGCGCGATCGTCACCATGCCGGTGTTAAGCGACCAGTTCAGCGCTGTTTGCATCGTAATAGTGCCTGTCACCGCCATACTCTTTGTTGCATTGTTAATAGTAATGCCTTCAACTTTAATCTTACCGGTGTTATTGTAGGTACTATCGGGTGTAATCACGCCGCGGTCAATACCTGTCGCAACCGTAAAGGTTTTAATATCCGAACCCGGCTCATACGGACTTGAGACTGTACTGTTATTAAAAACTGCCACGTCCTTCACATTTAAATTAGACGGGTCGTACGTCGGCACATTCGCCATCGCAAGCACTTTACCCGTTCGCGGATCCATCACAATTGCACTCGCCCGCGTCGCACCGCTTCGCTTTACGCCTGCCATAAGAGCTTCTTCAACTTTTGATTGCACATTGCGATCAATTGTCAGCACCATATTTTTGCCATTCACAGCTGGTTTTTTGATATTCTTGTCGGTCACGGTCAGCGGCACATCGCGTACATCAGTCACAGTTTTTAGCTCGCCGTCTTTACCAGAGAGTATCTCGTCGTTTGCTTGTTCAAAACCGTACTTCCCCTTCCCTTCACTATTCACGAAGCCAAGCACCTGGCTCGCAAGCGCTCCCTCCGGATAAACGCGCTGCGTCGATGCATCAAATCCGACACCAGCAAGCTTCTCGTCTTTGATTTTCTGCGCCTGTATACGGCTAACTTTCGTCGCGATCACTTGGTAGCGCGTATGCTTTGCATCTAAGTATTGACGAAAATCTTTGCGTACATTACCGCCCGCCACACGGTTCATCACATCGATTACTTTCTGCTTGTCTACGATGAGTGTTGGATCAACCCAAACCGTATACACCGTCGTATTCATCACGAGTTTCGTCGGCGTATCGCCGTCCATCGCGTAGATTTCCCCACGCGCCGCGCGGAGCGTAAACTTTTTGATATGCTCTTTATCTGCCAACTGGACATAATAGCTATGTTGCAGTACTTGCACACGAAAAAGCTGCGCTACCATTAATAGCAGCGCTATAAGCGTCAAAATACCCAACGCGCTAATCCGCGCATCACCTCGACTACCTATATTCATACTTACTTATTTGCTCACATATTGTGTATCAGCTGGCGACGTCATTGCTTGCGCAACACTGCTCCCCTTCACCGACTGAAGTGCTGTCAAACGAGCATTCTCGACCGCTAAATCATTCTTTTGTTCAGTCAACGACGAAATTTTATCAGACATAGTATTCGCCGCATAATCATAGCTCGACGCGCGTGTCGCCTGTGTTAAGTATATCAGACCTAGAATCGTAATCATCAAAGCAACGATCACTGTATGCGACACGGGACCAAGCTTGACAGCCGATGCAAAAGCAACTGTATTGCGATTACGCCCATAATTACCTTGGCGCCGGCTATTAAATTGTACTGTTCGATGATATGGCATGGTAGTGGAATGTTTGTTCTTATGTTAATACTATGGCAACGCGTACCGGCTGCCCCTTTGTTTCATCATTCTGCTTTATCAGCAGCTTAAGCACCCCGGAAGGGGCGCTTAAGCGTGAAGTGCAAGAAGCTTATACCCTACGGCGTACAACAACGCTGCGCACGGCTTCGTTCTTGTCTTGGACTTGGATGTGACGTGTCATAGCTACATCCCCCTTTCTGTTTGTGTTATATTTTCACAGCGACGCGCAGCTTAGCGCTACGCGAACGCAGATTGTGAACGTCGTTATTTGCGCCGCTAATGGGATGCTTCGTAATAATACGGAGGTTCGCCTCGTAGCCGGCCGCAGCCTGTTCGGCGAAGTACCGTTTCACGATTCGATCCTCAAGGCTATGAAAACTGATCACTCCTACTCTTCCGCCGCGTGTAAGCAGCGCCGGAAGTAGCGGCATGACTGTTTTAATTTGCCCGAGTTCGTCGTTAACGGCAATTCGAATCGCCTGAAAGACTCGAGTGGCGGGATGCGTGCGCCTATATGGCCCACGATACGCCTGCTCTACCGCGCGGGCAAGATCTATCGTCGTTTCAAGCGGTCGTGCCGCCACGATACTATGCGCATACCGCATAGCAGCGCGCGGAGGCTCCTCGCCAAAGTCACGAATGATCTGTGCAATTCGCTCCGCCGTCCACGCATTAACAACATCGGCGGCGGTTAACGATTGGCGTCGATCCATTCGCATATCCAGCGGTCCGCTTTTTGCGAACGAGAATCCTCGCTCAGCTCGATCGAGCTGTGGTGACGACCCCCCCAAATCAAGTAAAATCATATCAAATTGCCTACCCTGCTCGACCAGCTGACGCGCAGCCGACACAAAATCGGTATGCAAAAGCTGAGCTCCTTTCGCTAGAAACTCGCTTAAATTCGTATGAGCAAACTCATCCCGGTCAACCAATACGGTACCGGGATACTGCTGCGTTCGTGCTAATATCGCCTGCGCATGCCCGCCGTAGCCCGCAGTTAGATCAAGGTAAGTCTCACCTAAACGGGGTGTAAGCAGCGCGATAACGTCATTAAGCAGAACTGGAACATGAAGTGGTGGATGTTCTTTAATACTCATTTTCTCCATCATACCACTCTTGGTAACGATAGAGAAACTCGAGATCACCAAACCAGTAGCGAGCTGTTTGTTTTCGCATATTGTAGTGTTTGTTTTCTGTAAAAGTCAGGTGACGCTACCGTTATAGGAGAATTGTCAAACAACTCATAGTCCTTAAGAAGCGACGCCTTTTGAGAGACTTGTGTGTGAGGTGGAGTTTTTGGGAGGTGTTTTAGAGAAAGGTGCATTTGACTATTTTTATATTGTGGGTCAATAATCCACATGCTCACTACCAGATTGTTGATCTCGAGGATGTCGACAAATTGTAAAGGTGCATCAAGCAAACGCTGCTATACGCCAAGCGCAAGCGATACGCGCGAGACCCGGGTCTGAGGAACACGAATCACAGCACCAACTACCGAATCTACCGACTGGCTCACCATGGTTTGCGTCATACTTCCCCTGCTTTCTTTTTATATTTATTATTTTGTGGTGTTTATTTTTTACCATGTATTGGTAATGCTTTTGCCACTGGCTTTATGATACACCGTTCTATGAGTATTTCGCAAGCCTATTTTTTGACTTTTTAGAACAACGTGGTTATGTTTTCCACAAAACTGTGGAAAAATCAAGATAGCAACAGAGGTATCTTTACAAATTATCAACGATATAGCGTAGCACTTTTTGCTACATTTTGTTTTACGCAAAATATAGACGCATCAGTTGCCGCGCTACCGCATCCGAGTCGTGCCGGATAAAACTACGCGCCGACGCGATCGGATCGCTCGCCTGCGCCCCCGCCCACATCTGCTTCGCAAGGATCGGCACGCCACGAAATTCGTAATGTTGCCGGCGCAGCTCGTCGAGATCATATTTCACAACCAGCTCCCCGTCGTGCGCATACTTCTCCATCAGCTCCGGCGACGGTTCATCGTTATTAAACACAACATAATCTAAAAACTCGCCACCCGCTAAGCGCTCAATCTCGCTCGCAAAATCCTTCACCGTGAACCCATCCGTTTGTCCGGGCTTTGTCACTAAATTACACACGTACACGCATTTTGCGCGCGTCTCGTGCAGCGCGCGCTGAATCCCATCGATCACTAACACCGGCGCCAAGCTGCCATACAGATTTCCCGGCGCAACAACGACTAAATCCGCCCTTAAGATTGCCCGTACCGCCGCAGGGTTCGCCACCGCCGTCGGCTCTAGCCAGATGTTCGGGTGCTTCGCAATTTCTTGATGCGCAATCGTAAATTGTCCCTTCACCGGACGCCCGTCTACCCCTTCGACACAGAGCGTAACATCGCTTAGTGTCACTGGCTCAACGCATCCTTCAATGTTCAGCACGCGCCCTGCCAGTTCAACCGCCTCGCCAAAGTTGCCCGTCATTTTTTCAAGCGCTGTCAAAAATAAATTACCAAACGCATGGCCTTTTAGGCTTCCTTCATCAAACCGATAATTAAAGAGGTCGCGCACTTTTGGGCTATCGCTCAATGCCACCAAGCACTGGCGCACGTCACCAGGCGGCAGCACGCCCAACTCATCGCGCAGCTGCCCTGTCGAACCACCGTCGTCCGCCATATTAACGAGTGCAGTCACATGCTTAACGTAACGCTTAACACCCTGTAGCAGCGTGAAACTGCCCGTACCGCCGCCGATAACGACTATTTTTACGCCGGTAATTTCATCGTTTGCCATCTCGCATCTCCTTTTGTCGCTTCAAGAACCGCGCCAGCCACAACGCGCTCGGGCGTGGCGACCGCACAAGCGTTGTATAGCTTACATCAAATAATCCAAATCGCGGCCAGAATCCCTTATCCCACTCAAAGTTATCGGTTAGGCTCCAGTGCAAGTACCCGAGCACATCAACACCAT
>RBWB01582098.1_pt1 | contig 16909 bp, 16 predicted proteins | sample 2014201 | NCBI WGS metagenome assembly RBWB01 (sample SAMN10133834, study PRJNA383868) | Human oral metagenome, whole genome shotgun sequencing project. | isolation source: supragingival plaque isolated from 88 juvenile twins | host: Homo sapiens | place: Australia
TGCACAACTTTTTCTCCTTAGTAATCAACTTTTCGCGTAAGCCCGCGGAGAATGGCTTTGGGCTGACGGAAATACCGAAAGATAGTAAAACGACATCCATAGATGACAAAAATAGAAGTATTAACTATGGATATCGCATTTCGGTGGCCAAAAGATTGCGAGGCTTGCACAAAAGACGTACTTTTGCGCAGACGTTTCTTTTGAAACCGACGTAACAACAACGAAAACCAGATAATTCTTATGACTCACAACCTCTTGAAAGGTAAGCGTGGCATCATCTTCGGCGCGCTTAACGAACAGTCCATCGCTTGGAAAGTAGCCGTCAAGGCTGTGGAAGAAGGTGCCAGCATCACGCTCACCAACACCCCCATTGCCCTGCGCATGGGCACGCTCAACGCCCTCTCCGAACAGCTCAACGCACCGGTCATCGCGGCCGATGCCACCAGTGTGGAAGACTTGGAAAAGGTATTCACCGAGAGCGAGCGTCTGCTCGGCGGAAAGATTGACTTCGTCCTCCATTCCATCGGCATGAGCCTCAACGTACGTAAGCAACGTACGTACGACGATTTGGACTACAACTACCTTTCGAAGACGCTCGACATCAGCGCCATCTCTTTTCACAAGATGTTGCAAGTGGCCAAAAAGCTCGATGCCCTCAACGAATATGCCTCTGTTGTCGCTTTGTCCTATGTGGCTGCTCAACGCACCTTCTTCGGCTACAACGACATGGCCGATGCCAAAAGCCTTCTGGAAAGCATCGCCCGCAGTTTTGGCTACATCTATGGCCGCGAGAAGAACGTGCGCATCAACACCATCTCCCAAAGTCCCACGCCCACCACGGCCGGCAACGGCGTGAAAGGCATGGAGCACCTCATGGACTTCGCCAACAAGATGTCGCCGCTGGGCAACGCCACTGCCGAGGAGTGTGCCGACTACACGGTGATGATGTTCTCCGACTTCACCCGAAAGGTGACCATGCAAAACCTCTTCCACGATGGCGGTTTCTCCAGCATGGGTATGAGCATGCGGGCCATGAACCAATATGCCAAGGACACGAAAGAGTTTGAAGACGAAAACGGACATATTATCTACGGATAAACTGAAATTCTGCTCTAAGAAGAAGTGCGAACCTTATTTTAAGGGGCGCACTTTTTGTTGATGCCAAAATAAATACTTAATTTTGCGCAAAGCAAGACTTACACGACCATGACCGCACAAGAAATCGTCTTCGTCGGCGCCGGCAACCTCGCCACCCATCTGGCTGCTGCACTCGCACAAGCCGGCCACAAGGTCAAAGCCATTTGCAGCCGTACCGCGGCATCGGCCGAAGCCTTGGCCCGAAGGGTAGGGGAGGGGGCAACCGCGCTCACCAACCTCGACCACCTGCCGCCGGCTGATGTATTCCTCCTCGCCGCCTCCGACGATGCCCTGCCCGACCTCATCGCAGCGCTGCCCGCCCATTGCCGCAACGGCATTGTGGCACACACGGCCGGCAGTGTTTCGCTCGAAGTGTTGGCCCGCTTCGGTGAGAAAGCCGGTGTTTTCTATCCCTTGCAGACCTTCTCCAAGGCGCGTGAGGTCGATTTCACCACCATTCCCTGCTTTGTCGAAGGAGCATCAGCGGCCACCGAACAACGTCTGCTGGAGTTAGCCCAAAGTGTGACCCCCACGGTGCAGGTGCTCCACTCCGAAGGAAGGCGAATGTTGCACCTCTCGGCTGTTTTTGCCTGCAATTTTGTCAACCACCTCTATGACGTGGCAGCCGGTATCGCTCGGGAACAGGGCATCGACCCACAATGGCTCAGTCCTCTCATCCAGGAGACGGCCGCCAAACTGAACCAACTTCCCGCTCATGCTGCGCAGACGGGACCTGCCGCAAGAGGCGACCGCGCCGTGCTGGAACATCAAGCCGAACTGCTCGCCGCCAAACCGGAACTGCAAACCATCTACCGCATCCTAAGCGACAACATTTATAAGTCCTTTCATCCATGATACCTTTCGACCTCACACAAATCCGGGCTTTGGCCTTCGATGTAGATGGTGTGTTGAGCGCCAACAACGTTTTCCTCCTCGGGGGACAGCCTGTGCGCACCGCTAACATCAAAGACGGATATGCCCTCCAACACGCGGCCAAGACCGACCTGCACCTCGCCATCATCACAGGTGGGAAGAACGAAGCCGTGCGGGAACGCTACATGAACCTCGGCATCGCTGATGTCTTTATGGGAGTGGGGCGGAAGATTGACGTCTTCGAGGATTGGCTCTTGAAGCATCAGCTCTCGGCCGACCAAGTATTGTATATGGGCGACGATGTTCCGGACTATGAAGTGATGGGCCTCTGTGGCTGTCCTTGTTGTCCTGCCGATGCCGCACCCGAAATTCAAGAAATCGCCTGCTACATCTCCCACCAAAAGGGAGGCGAAGGTTGCGTACGCGATGTGGTGGAACAGGTGTTGCGCGCCCAAGGGAAGTGGATGAGCGATGCCGAAGCCTTCGGATGGTGACCCTACGAACAACTAACACTTACTTTTATGCTCGACAACTTAAAGAAATACGACATTGTTTTGGCCAGCAATTCTCCACGTAGGCGTGAGTTGCTTTCCCGTTTGGGTATCGACTTTCGAGTCTTTACCTTGATGGGCATTGATGAAACTTTTCCGAAAGGACTTTCCAACGAGGAGATTGCCCTCCACATTGCCAGCACGAAGGCCGAAGCCTACAAAACGCACATTACCGACAACACACTGCTCATCACGGCCGACACCATCGTCTGCCTGGAAGGTCGTGTGTTGGGGAAGCCGCATGACATCGAAGAAGCTACGGCCATGCTCCACCTTCTCTCCGGCAAAGAGCACGAAGTGGTGACGGCATTCACCCTCAACACCGTGAGCCGAGTGGTGAAGAAAGCGGTGAGCACTCGGGTGCGTTTCGCTCCGCTCACCGATGAAGAAATCAACTACTATGTCACAGAGTTTCTTCCCTTCGACAAGGCCGGCAGTTATGGCATTCAAGAGTGGATTGGTATGGCCGCTGTAGAGGAAATTTATGGTTCCTACTTCAATGTTATCGGTCTGCCGATTCAACGACTTTATCAAGCGCTCAAGGACTTCTAAGCTTTTGCTATTTATTCACCTTATACCTGAGAAAATGCTCAACAAAGCGCTACAACTGATCTCGGCTTTTTCTTTTATTATCATCTTGTTAGGATGTTCGGAGGATACAGAGCGGTTTCGCTCAGAAGCCCCACATTTTGCACGGCTGACAGCAAAAAGCCTTTCTGATGGTTCGTCGACGCTACGAGTCGGACAGCCGTTTGTCTTGACTGCCGAACAAGAGGTTCGCGGCAAGCGTCTGGATCGAACGAGCTATCGTTGGGAAGTGGCCAACGCAGCCGACTGGACTCAAAGATACACCAAGAATCTGGTCTACGACAAGCAGCCGCAGCACCCGACCGACACGCTCGTTGCCACAACTCCCGGTGTCTATCGCATCACTTTCACCGCCAACTACAATCCCTCTGGTGTGGTGCAACCGAAAAGCCTCACCTATAATTTAAAGGACGGCGGAGGAACAGTCAGCCTGAATGCTTCGGCAGTCAAACTGCAGGTGGTTTTAACCCAAACCATCCGCGTGCGTTGACTCGGTTTACGGAGTTTTCCTGAACCCTAAATAGACTTAGGTAGGCTTTCCTCCGAATATTCGCCCACAAATCTTCTTGAATGGGCATTATGTTTAGTAATATACTCAAAGGATGAGAAAAGAAGCGTTCCTCCATGACCTCAGAACACGTTGCCCCATGATTATGGTTCAGCAACACAATGATGCTCGCGGAAGTCTATCGGTGCTCGATGATGAAGCGTTGCCTTTCCCTGTGAAGCGCGTCTTCTGGATTTATGACGTACCTGGCGAAGCCGAACGCGGAGGACACGCTCATCGCACTTGTACCGAACTCTTGTTTGCCCTCAATGGTAGTCTGCGAGTCACTCTTACGGATGGACATCAGGAATACACGGTATTGCTCGACTGTCCGACCCAAGGTTTGATCATTCCTGCCGGTATCTGGTGTCGGCTGCATTCTTTTTCTCCCCACACGGTCGTCCTCTGTCTGGCATCCGAACCTTATCGGGCGGAAGGCTATCTCCACTCCTTTGAGCATTATTTAGCGTTCGTGGCCTCTATTGAACATAATTCAGACACCCCATGAACCTTGTCCCTTATTCTGCTGACCTCCGCGACCTATGGGATGACATTGTGCATTTCTCTCGAAACGGCACTTTTCTCCTCCATAGAGATTACATGGATTACCATCGGGACAGAATTGAAGATGCTTCCGTCCTATGCTTCTCGGATAAGGGAAGAGTCTTAGGACTGTTTCCTGCCGCTGCCGTTCGGGCCGAGCAACGCATCGTCAGCCACTCCGGACTGACTTATGGAGGACTCATTCTCCCAGAAAAAACAACCACAACTGAGGTCTTGGAGATTTATGATGCACTCCTGCCTTACTACCGCAAACAAGGTTTCACACGACTTTCGGTGAAGCCCATCCCCTATATCTATCATCGTATCCCCTCGGACGATGAACTCTATGCTCTGTTCCGCAACGGCGCTGTCCTCGGATTTCGCGCTGTTTCCTCTTGCCTGAGATTCGACGAGCGCCCACCAATATCCACTTTGAGAAAAAGAAAATTCCAAAAAGCTGAATCATCTCAAATACAGATATTTGAGTCGAATGATTTTGAGGATTTTTGGTTTCTACTTTCCACTATTTTAGAAGATCGCCACCACGTGCGCCCCGTTCATACATTACGTGAGATAAGAGAGCTGAAAGCCCGCTTTCCTCATCGCATCAAACTCTATCTCGCACAGAGTTTTGACGGGAAACTTTTGGCCGGCACCCTACTCTATTTGTCCAACAAGGTGGCGCATGCGCAATACATCGCGACATCAGAAGAGGGTCGGAAAATGGGGGCGTTAGACCTCTTGTTCGTCCATCTTATTGAAGAGCGCCCTTTCGCTACGGACTGTCATGAACCACCGACCTATTTCGACTTCGGCATTTCCACAGAACAAGGCGGACGATGGCTTAACGAAGGGCTCATCTTTCAAAAAGAAGGTTTTGGAGCACGAGCCATAGTCTACGATCAATACACCCTTTCGTTGGTATGAATACCCCCATAAAGTTTTTGGACTTAGCAGCACTGAATGCACGCTTCGCGCGGAAGTTCGAAGCCGTTTTTCAGGAAGTTTTGGCTTCCGGATGGTATCTCTCGGGGAGCGCCACCCAACGCTTTGAACAGCAGTTTGCCGCCTATTGTGGAACGCAACATTGCGTAGGAGTGGCCAACGGCTTGGATGCTTTGACCTTGATATTGATGGCTCAAAAGGAATGTTTAGGATGGGAGGACGACGACGAGGTCATTCTCCCGGCCATGACCTTTGTAGCCACAGCACAGGCGGTAGTCCGTGCAAGATTGCGGCCGGTACTGGTCGATGTGTCTCCGGAGGACTTCTTGATGGACGTTTCCCTCTTGGAAGCAACTGTAACTTCGCGCACACGAGCGGTAATTCCTGTGCACTTATACGGCCGTTTGTGCGACATGGACGCCGTGAAGCAAGTGGCCGAACGTCACCACCTTTTCGTGCTCGAAGATGCTGCACAAGCGCACGGAGCACAACGTAATGGGGTGCGTGCCGGAGCTTTCGGACACGCCGCGGCTTTCAGTTTCTATCCAGGAAAGAACTTAGGAGCTTTGGGGGATGGAGGAAGCATTGTCACCAATGACACGGAATTAGCCGACAAAGTTCGCGCCTTGGCCAATTATGGTTCGAGAAAGAAGTACTACCACGAAGGATTAGGACTCAATTCGAGGCTGGACGAACTTCAAGCTGCCTTCCTGTCTGTAAAGTTGAAGTCCTTGGATGAGGACAACCGGCAGCGCCAACAATGGGCAAGGTATTACATCGAACATCTGAACACCCCGTATATACAATGCCCCACTTGGCCCAATGCAATCGAAGAACATGTGTTCCATCTCTTTCCCGTCCTTACTGACCATCGAGAAGCACTTCAAACCTACCTGCACAAGAGAGGCATTGACACGCTGGTACACTACCCTATTCCGCTGCATCGGCAACCATGCCTCACCCCCTATTTCCGCGACAAGTCCTTTCCTATCACCGAACAAGTGGCGACCAAAGAACTAAGTCTGCCGATGAGCCCCATCCTCTCGAAAGTCGAAATCGACACCGTGATACAAACCCTCAACCGATTTACCCCATGACACTTGATATTCTGATTTGCTCACTCAACAAGGGGATTGTACGCATCGATGATGTAATTGGCGCACCACGTCCAGACGTTCGGTACATTGTATCGTACCAATACACCGATGAGCGTTATCTTGAACTGATACCTCGGGCATTTATCGAACGTTCGGACGTGAAATTGTACCAGTACAAAGGTCAAGGTCTTTCCAACAACCGCAACCATGCCTTAGAGAACGCCACGAGCGACTTGGTCCTCTTTGCCGATGACGATTCGCGTCTGTCGGACGGCGCTTTTGACACCATTTTCGAAACCTTTACTCAAAACGAGGAGGTCGATGTGGCTTTCTTTCGTGCCAGCACTTATACAGGAAAACTCCTCAAAAACTATCCGGAGAAAGAGCGCCTTATCACAGAACTACCCAAAGACTATTCGATCTCTACGATTGAGATGGTATGTCGGCGGTGTAAAGTGCAGGGCAACATTCGTTTTGACGAACGTTTTGGACTGGGAACAAAGTTCTTAACTTGCCGGGAGGAAGACGTTTGGTTGGTTGATGCCCTGCGTGCTGGTTTGCACATCAAATACTTCCCCTTGAAAATTATCGAAACAAGCACCATGCTCAAGCGCTCAATGATTTATGTTGATGCCGGTGTCCAACGTTCAGAGGGGGCTTTTACCTACTACCTTTATGGGAATGCAGCCTATTGGCGTTGCTTTCTCTTTGCCTTCCACTGTACGCGGCGTGGGCTTACTCACTTCCTCCCGATGTTCCGACATCTGTTGCAAGGGATTACTTATATCAAGAACAACCTTTAAGAACAACCTTAAAATCATTCGTTTAGGCCATGACTGCTGTATCAGACAATCAAGAAGTAAAGTTCAGCAAAAAAGAGTTTCGACAAGAAGTAATGCGCGACATAAGATATTTGAGTCTACTCGCACGAGACTTTCCCAACATATCTCAAGTTACCACTGAAATCATCAACTTGGAAGCCATCCTGCATCTTCCGAAACCAACAGAACACTTTCTCGCTGACTTACATGGAGAAAACGAAGCCTTTCAACACGTCCTTCGCAATGCTTCTGGAAACATCAAGCGCAAAGTGGAAGAACTCTTTGGAGGAACGATGCGCGAACAAGATAAGCGTGACCTGTGTACGCTCATCTATTACCCCGAACAGAAGTTGGAACTGGTGAAGCAGCACGACACCCAACTTGAAGACTACTATCAGGCCACTCTGCACCGTCTTATCACCATCTGCCGCAATGTCAGCAGCAAATATACACGTTCGAAGGTGAGAAAGAGCCTCCCTAAGGAGTTTGCTTATATCATAGAAGAGTTGCTGCATGAGAGCCACGATGCTCGCAATAAGCAGGCTTATTATCAAGTCATCGTTCAGACCATTATCGACACCAAGCGTGCCGACCACTTCATCATTGCCATTTGTAATCTCATCCAGCGGTTGGCCATAGACCAACTCCACATCCTGGGAGATATCTACGACAGAGGGCCTGGGGCACATCTGATTATGGACACCCTTTCTGCCTACCATAACTTAGACATACAATGGGGCAACCACGACATCATCTGGATGGGAGCTGCCGGTGGCAATCAAGTGTGTATGGCTGCCGTACTGAGAATGGCTTTGCGCTATGGCAACATGCAAACTCTGGAAGAAGGCTATGCCATCAACCTCGTTCCATTGGCCACCTTTGCCTTAGAAGCTTACGCCGATGATGATTGCGAGTTGTTTGCTCCGAAATGTCTCGGCAAGAAGCAACCAACACTCAAACAGCGGCGACTGATGGCCAAAATGCACAAGGCGATGGCCGTCCTTCAATTCAAATTGGAGTGTCAGATGTACTTGCGGCATCCCGAATGGCGTATGGAGGATCGCGCCCTTCTGCTCAACTGCGATTTTGAGAAAGGGACCATTGTGATAGATGGTGTAGAGCATCTGCTGAAAGACAACAACTTTCCGACTATCGACCCCAAACATCCAGAACGCCTCACGGATGAGGAGCGCGAACTGACCGAGCGCTTACGCCGCAGTTTCCGTATCAGTGAACGCTTGCAACGCCATGTGGCTTGTTTGCTGTCACGAGGCTCTATGTACAATGTCGTCAACTCCAACCTTCTCTTTCATGCCGCTATCCCGATGGATGAAGAAGGCCGATTGAAGTCTGTCGATGTGTTGGGGGGCGTTCCTCTTTCCGGACGCGACCTCATGGAACGCATCGACCAAACGGTACGTGCGGCTTTTGATGAAGCGGCCGAAGAAGAGGAGAAAAGTACAGCTCGCGACTTCTTCTGGTATCTCTGGTGCGGTCCGGATAGTCCTCTCTTTCATAAGTCTAAGATGGCCACCTTCGAGCGCTATTTCATAGAAGATAAAAGCACTTGGAAAGAAGTCAAAGGAGCCTACTACCAGTTGAGAGACAGCGCTGCAGTGTGCGACTATATCATGGACTGTTTCGATGTCGTGGGAGAACATCGTCATATCATCAATGGCCATGTTCCCGTTCACGTCTCCAACGGAGAAAGCCCCATCAAAGCTGATGGCAAACTTATGGTCATTGACGGAGGTTTTGCAGAGGCTTATCACAACACGACGGGAATTGCCGGCTACACATTGGTGTATCATTCACGCGGCTTTCAACTCGTGCAACACGAACCCTTCACTTCCACCTCCGATGCCATCAGCAAAGGTACGGACATCGTTTCCAGTATCCAAGTCGTTGAACTCACCGGACATCGTGAAATGGTGGCAGAGACGGACAAAGGGCGCGAAATACGAGCCCAAATCGCAGAACTGAAAAAACTCCTCTTTGCCTATCGAAAAGGCATCATCAAGGAGCGTAGTTAGTGCTTCAACGACATCTCCAACACACAAAAACTATCCAATGAAAAGTCTGAAAGAACTCTTCCGCATAGGTTATGGGCCCAGCAGCTCACACACGATGGGTCCGCGCACAGCGGCCGAAAAATATCTTCGAAAACATCCCACAGCCTCTCGCTATAAGGTGACACTCTACGGCAGCTTGGCCGCTACAGGAAAAGGACACTTGACCGATGCTGCCATTTCCGAAGTCTTAGGGCCACATCGTACCCAAATCCAATGGTGTCCCGACATCGTACTCCCCTTCCATCCCAACGGTATGAAATTTGAAATTGTTGATGAACAGGGAAGTCCACACGAGGCTTGGACTGTATTCTCTGTGGGAGGAGGAGCTTTGGCCGAGGAGGGCGAAAGCGAACTCAACACTCCTGATGTCTATGAACTCAATCACTTGGCCGACATTATGCGTTGGTGTTCAGAACGCGGAATGGACTACTGGAACTACGTGGATCATTGTGAGGGGACAGAAATCTGGGATTATCTACGCGAAGTGTGGCAGGTGATGGTCGAGGCGGTGGAACGTGGTCTTGAACATGAAGGAGTCCTTCCCGGAGGCCTCAACTTGCAGCGTAAAGCTCCCCGCTATTACATCAAAGCCATGGGCTACGGCAAAAATCTACAATCACGCGGTCTTGTGTTCTCCTATGCTTTGGCAGTGAGCGAAGAAAATGCCGGAGGCGGTCGCATCGTCACCGCGCCCACCTGCGGTTCTTGTGGGGTCGTCCCCTCTGTGTTGTATCATATTCACAAAAGTCGACAGATGAGCGATATCCGTATTCTTCATGCCTTGGCCACGGCAGGCGTTGTGGGTAACGTAGCTAAAACATTGGCTTCTATTTCCGGAGCTGAAGCCGGATGCCAAGCCGAAGTGGGTGTGGCCTGTGCCATGGCAGCAGCAGCGGCCAACTATTGTTTTGGAGGTGGTCTGAACACTGTTGAGTATGCCGCAGAAATGGGGCTGGAACACCATCTCGGGATGACCTGTGACCCTATCTGTGGATTGGTACAAATTCCTTGTATTGAGCGCAACGCTCATGCTGCCGCACGTGCTTTAGATGCCAACATGTATGCCACCTTTGCCGAGGGTATTCATCATATTTCCTACGATAAAGCTGTGATTGTGATGGGAAAGACCGGCCGTGACCTTCCTTCGCTCTATCGTGAGACATCAGAAGGCGGCTTGGCTGAGGAATACTACAAATAAGTAAGTGTTCAAGATTAATCGTAATTATCTTAGTCGTAGGATGTTCTTTACTTTGATACCATCTTTGTTTCAATTCATTTTGAACACCTAATATCTGCAATCCATTTTATCTATGCCCTACAAGTGGGGTCTTCAGCGACCTACTTGTGGGGCATATACTTGTCTTTTTATGCTTCTTCTGTTGTTTGAACAATGATTTTGGCTTGCGTAAGTGCAATTATTTCCATCAAGTTTGTGTGCCCACTATATTTTTCTTAACTTTGCCCTACAATCAAAAGAATAGTCTATGGATGCCCTCGAAATGTTGCTCACGCGGCGCAGTGTGAAAAGCTATTGGCCGGACAGAATGCCCGATGCCGAACTCATAGAGAAAGTGATAGAAGCCGGAACTTTCGCTCCTTCGGGACGCGGAAAGCAATCAGCGCTCATTGCGGCTATCACACAACAAGCAGTGCGCGATGAACTTTCGGCCATCAACGCCCAAATTTTAGGAACAACGTCCGACCCTTTCTATGGGGCACCGGTGGCGCTGTTGGTTTTAGCCGATAGCACATCACCCACCCATCGCGATGATGGAGCTTTAGTGATGGGCAACCTGCTCAACGCTGCCCATGCTGTGGGATTAGGAGCTTGTTGGATACATCGTGCTCGAGAAACGTTTGAGACCGAACGCGGACAGCAACTTCTCCGTGATTGGGGTATCTCGGACCATTACGTAGGCATTGGCTATTGTGTGATGGGCTATGGCAACAAAACTCCACGTCCTGCAACACCGCGCAAAGCCGATTATGTGCACTATATACGATGAAACAGAAATAGCTCTGCAACGCTTCAACGAAGCTGCGTAAATTTACCTCAGAGATAATTTTTTCTACCTCAGAGATAAATAAAACTACCTCTGAGGTAAATTTTTCTTCTTCCTATATATTTATTTCTCCCCTCTTAATTGCAACTCCCAAACACATATCTCCATGTATAGAACTCATCATTGCGGTGAACTCCGCATTTCCGACGTTGGACAAACTGTGACACTCGCAGGCTGGGTGCAACGGCTTCGCAAAATGGGTGGAATGACCTTTGTCGACCTCCGCGACCGATATGGCATCACTCAATTGGTGTTTAACGAAGAAACCAATGCTGAACTTTGTGCACGTGCTAATAAGCTCGGCCGTGAATACGTTGTTCAAGTGGTCGGTCAAGTCAATGAACGCTATGCTAAAAACGAGAAGATGGACACCGGCGACATAGAAATCATCGTTGAGTCGCTCAATATCCTCAATGCTGCCGACACACCTCCTTTCACGATAGAAGAAAATACAGATGGTGGAGATGACTTGCGCATGAAATATCGCTACCTCGATCTTCGCCGCAGCAATGTGCGGGCAAATTTGGAACTTCGACACAAGTTTTGTCTGGCTGTGCGCCGCTATATGGACAGCCTCGATTTCCTCGAAATCGAAACTCCGGTGCTCGTTGGTTCTACCCCCGAGGGTGCCCGCGATTTCATCGTCCCCTCTCGTATGAATCCCGGGCAGTTCTACGCCCTGCCTCAAAGTCCACAGACTCTCAAGCAACTGCTTATGGTGGCAGGCATGGATCGTTATTTCCAAATCGTGAAATGTTTTCGCGACGAAGACCTTCGCGCCGACCGGCAACCCGAGTTTACACAGATTGACTGCGAGATGTCCTACGTGGAGCAGGACGACATCATCAACACCTTCGAGGGACTGACGAAATATCTCTTTAAGAAAGTGCGCAACTATGACCTTGGCGACGAGCCTTTCCTCCGTCTTTCTTGGCACGAAGCTATGCGTCGCTTCGGCAGCGACAAGCCCGATATGCGCTTCGGAATGGAGTTTGTCGAACTGATGGACGTCATGAAAGGTACCGGTGAATTTAGTGTCTTCAATGATGCGGCCTATATCGGCGGCATTTGTGCCGAAGGTTGTGCCGGCTATACTCGCAAGCAAATCGACGAACTCACCAACTTCGTGAAATCGCAGCAGGTGGGTGCCAAAGGCTTGGTATATGCCCGCGTAGACGAAACCGGCAATGTCAAGAGCAGTGTGGACAAATTTTACACACCCGAAGTGCTCCAACAACTCAAAAATGCAATGGGAGCAAAGCCCGGCGACCTTATCCTCATTTTGAGCGGTGATGATGCCAACAAGACACGCAAACAGTTGTGCGAACTTCGCCTGCTCATGGGTGAGCGTCTTGGTTTGCGCGACAAAAACAAGTTTGCTCTTCTGTGGGTGGTCGACTTCCCCATGTTTGAATATAGTGAAGAAGAAGGTCGCTTGATGGCGATGCACCATCCTTTCACCTCGCCCAAGCCCTCCGACATCGAGAAGCTCGACACCGACCCTGCCGATGTGTTGGCCGATGCTTACGACATGGTGTGCAACGGTGTTGAAGTGGGTGGTGGCTCCATTCGTATTCACGATGCGGTGCTGCAAGCCAAGATTTTCAAAGTTCTCGGCTTTACTCCCGAAAAGGCACAAGAGCAATTTGGTTTCTTGATGAATGCCTTCAAATATGGTGCACCTCCCCATGGCGGTTTGGCCTATGGTCTCGACCGATTCGTCAGTCTCTTTGCCGGTCTCGACAGCATTCGAGACTGCATCGCTTTCCCAAAAAACAACTCTGGCCGCGATGTGATGCTTGACGCACCTTCTTTTGTAGACGAAAAGCAATTGGACGAACTCCATTTGGACCTACGCCCTTTCGATACGAAATAAAGACATCCGAAACAACATAAAAGAGGATTGCACCTCAACCTCGGTTGGGGTGCAATCGTTTATTTTGAGAACACTATGATATATTCAATGACAGGCTACGGCAAAGCCGATGCCGAATATAATGGAAAGAAAATTCATGTTGAGGTGAAGTCGCTCAACAGCAAAGCCCTCGACCTCAACACACGCATTGCACCGCTCTATCGTGAGAAGGAAATCGAACTGCGCCGCATGGTGGCTGCGGAGTTGGAGCGTGGCAAGGTCGATTTCAGCATCTGGTGCGAAAAGTCGGCCGAACAAGCCGGAAGCACTCTCAATCCCGACATCGTTGCGGCCTATGTGCAGCAGATTCGTAGCATCAGCCAGAGCGTAGAAGGTCTGCAAGCCCCCTCCCATGCAGAGATGTGGGAAATTTTGGTGCGTCTGCCTGAACTCACCCAGTCGTCCACTGTTGAGGAACTTACGGAGGAGGAATGGACAGTGGTGGCTGCTGCCACCCAAGAGGCGCTGCATCAATTGACCCTGTTTCGCCAACAAGAGGGAGAGGCATTGATGAAGAAGTTCAACAAGAACATTGACACCATCGAAGCCTTGCTCCGAAGCATCGAACCCTTTGAAACGCAGCGTGTGGAGAAAATCCGTGCACGGCTCGAAGACCGACTGGCCGAACTGCGCGGTGTGGATTACGACAAGAACCGCCTCGAACAGGAACTCATCTACTATATCGAAAAGCTTGACATCAACGAGGAGAAACAACGTCTGACCAACCACCTCAACTACTTCCGCGAAACGATGGCCAACGGACGGGGCCAAGGCAAGAAGCTCGGTTTCATCGCCCAAGAGATGGGACGAGAAATCAACACCACCGGTTCAAAAAGCAACCAAGCCGAGATGCAAAACATCGTGGTGAAGATGAAAGATGAACTCGAGCAAATCAAAGAGCAAGTGCTGAATGTGATGTAATCTACCGCTCAACCAACAAGTAAGTAGGTGTTCCGAATGAATTGATACGAGATTTGTTTCATTTTTTCGTCAGCTCGTTTTTGCAAAGAAGGAGTGTAGCGGGCTACACGACTGATAAACAAAGGCAAGATGGCGGAAAAGGGAGACAAAGGTAGCATCAAAGTAGAGAATAGCCTACGGATAAAATAGCTACGATTAATTTTGAACACCTACTTATGACCAAAGTAATTGTCTTTTCAGCCCCTTCGGGTTCAGGTAAAAGCACATTGGTGAACTATCTCCTCCAGCGTGGCGTGAACCTCCACTTTTCCATCAGTGCCACCAGCCGGCCGCCTCGTGGGACGGAGCGGCACGGAGTGGAATACTACTTCCTGACGCCCGAAGCCTTTCGAGAGCGCATCGCGTCCGATGACTTTCTCGAATATGAAGAAGTCTATCAAGACCGCTTCTATGGAACGCTCAAGCAGCAACTCGACCACCAGTTGGAAGCCGGAGAGAACGTCATTTGCGATGTCGATGTGAAAGGAGGTATCAGTATCAAGCAGCATTATGGCGCCCGTTGCCTGAGCGTCTTCATCCAGCCGCCTTCCATCGAGGCTCTGCGCGCCCGCTTAGAGGGGCGCGGCACCGAAACGCCCGAGGCCATTCAGATGCGCCTTGACAAAGCAGCTTACGAAATGTCGTTTGCCGACCAGTTTGACACCATCATCGTCAATGATGACTTAGCAGTCGCCCAAGCAGAAATCTACAAGGTAGTGACCACCTTCCTTGACGAGGCATAAAATGAGGGAAGCAGTCTCTTTGAAAGAGGCTGCTTCCCTTTTACCGAAACGGCCGACGCTATTCTTTTCGGCCTTGAAAGAGGAAAGTGGCATCGCGCTCACCGGCGTTGGCGGCCCAACCATCGGGGATGAAGCGCCACAGGAAGAGAGGCTCAGGGGCAATCTTGTCGTGGCGACTGATTTCTTCAATCATATAGTGGCGGATTTCTTTGGGCGAGGTCCAGACGACACGGGCAGGGAGAGAGTCGGCAGTGATGCCGGTGCCACGAGCGAGGAGATGACCACCGCCTAGCGCACGATAGGAGTTGATGGCCACACGATAGGTGCGGGTGGGGAGGAAAGGCTTGCCATCGGCCATGGAGGAGATGACCACCTTTCGACCTTTGGGTTTGCGCAGGTCGACGGTGTAGCGGATGCCGGCTGCGGAGTCGAAGTTGTAGGAGGAGGTTTGGAGGCGTTGCCAGTTTTCCTTTTTGTCGGCGGCATCGTTGCGGAAGAGGAGCATGTGGTCGGTGGGGCTGTGCATCTGCGCGGTCCATCCGGCATAGCTTTCTTCTAGATAGTTCTTGATTTCGGCGCCGGTCATCTTGATGACGTAAAGACTGTTTTCGTATTTGTAGAGGTTGAACATGTCGCCCATGGTGATGGGGCCCTCGGGGATTTCGGCATCGAAGGAGAGGGGGGCGGCGAAGGAGATGTCGGCTCCGCTCACTTTGAGTTGCACTTGGTGGATGAAATCGACAAAGGCAGAGGGGCCGAAGAAGGCGGGGCGAGTGCTCATCGGGGCTTCGTTGCGGCCGATGACCTTGGCGGTGTAGGCTTTGACGGCTTCAAACTCTTTCTGGAAACGGGCCATGAAATCGGGATCGGGCTGCTCGTCGTTGACGCTGACCAGGGCACCGGAAAGGCTCTTCTCGACCACGCGCTTTCGGGCATCGCGGCGCACACTGATGTTGGCCTGGGCCACGTGTTCGGCGTTGTAGCCGGCATTGAGGACGAGCGTCTTCTTGCCGGACACCTTGTTGGTGATCCAACGGTTGGCCAAACGGTGGTCGTGTCCGCAGAAGATGATGTCGATGTCGGGCACTTGCTCGGCAATCTGGTAGGCGGCGTGTTCGAGCATGGTGCCGCCGGCGCCTTCCTCCCCTACTCCGCTGTGCATCAGGACCACCACGATGTCGGCCTTACCGGCGCGGCGCATGATGGGGACCACGCGGCGGGCATTTTCGAGTTGGTCGCGAAACTCGAGGCCTGACCAGGCGGCGGGGGGAATCTGTTGCGGGATGGCGGGTGTGATGAGACCGAGGAAACCGACCTGCACGCCGTCGACCTCCTCCATGGTGTAGGCGGTGAAATAGCCCTTCTTGGCAGCGACGTCGCGCACATTGGCACCGAGCACAGAGAATCCACAGTCGTTCATCCAGCGGTCGTAGACGCTGTGCCCGGTCTCGATGTCGTGGTTGCCGGGAGTGGAACACACGGCTTCGAGGTAGTTGACCACGGCGGCAGCGAGGTGGGGCGATTGGGTGTCGACGTAGTTGTAGTAGTAGGCCGTGGGCTGACCTTGGAGGATGTCGCCGTTGTCGACGTAGAGCACGCGGTGGTTGCCCATTTCGGAGCGGAGGCGCTTGACGTAGGTGGCGACGCGGCTCATACTGCCCGGTCCGGGGCGGTGGTTGATGAAGTCGTAGGGGAAGTAGTTGCCGTGGACATCGGTGGTCTCGATGATGGAGAAGCGCACTTCATCGTTTTGCGAACGGCCGGCGTTCGGGGCGAGGAGCAGCGGGAGGAAGAAAAGGGGACGGAGGAAAGGTTTCATTTGCGAAGATAATCGGTGAAGGTGTAGGCCGGCGTATCCCCGTCGGCAGGATGGTATTCAGAGGAGACGACGTCCCACAGCCTGGGGTCGATCTCGGGGAAAAAGGCATCGGCCTGTTCGGGCAGGGCGTGGATGTGGGTGAGGCAGAGGCGATGGGCCAGCGGGAGCGCAGCGGCATAGACGGCGGCACCGCCGATGACGAAGACTTCCTCGCCGGTGGCGGCATCGATGGCGG
>RBWB01582106.1_pt1 | contig 16876 bp, 13 predicted proteins | sample 2014201 | NCBI WGS metagenome assembly RBWB01 (sample SAMN10133834, study PRJNA383868) | Human oral metagenome, whole genome shotgun sequencing project. | isolation source: supragingival plaque isolated from 88 juvenile twins | host: Homo sapiens | place: Australia
TGAAATATTTTCAAGCGTTCGAGAAGCGCGTTGCGAAGAAATGTGCCAAAGATGAGGATTTTGCAAAGGTCTCTGCCTGCTTCAAACGGCACATCCCTCTTTCAGACTGCCTGAAAAGGGGGATGTGTTTTTAATATGTTTTCAATGGACTTCGTTTGCGGGCGGTTTCATGTATTCCGCCACCCGTTGCAAACGCTCTTTGCCGAACACTTGGTCAAGCAGCAGCAGTTTTTTTACTTTGCGGATGCGCTGGCAGATAACGGCAACGGGCATGGTTTCGGCATCGTTTTCGGCAAGATTCAGGCTGGCGGCGTATTCAACCAGCCCGTCGGAGAGCGTGGGGCGTTCCGCCGCAATCCAGCGCAGCAGCCGTAGGCATTTGCTGGCGGGCATGGCGGCGGCGGCGGTCAGGATGATGCGCAGTTCGCTAATCAGGGTGAGGTCGTGGATTTCGGGGTCTTGCAGTTTTTGGAGGACGGTTTGCGTTAAACCGGCAAGCTGGTCTTGGCGCTTCTCGAACGGTGAGGTTTCGTTGTCTAGGGAGTTTAAGACGGCGGTGAGTGCGGGATTGGGGTCGGTTTTGCGCCAGTATGCCGTTACGGCGGCATCGCTGAGGTCTATCGGGGCGATGATGCGTTGCATGTATCGGTCCTTTGTTTTCGGTTACAGGTTGTTGTTTTGGAATGCGGGGTTGCCTGCTGCTTTGAGCTGCCTGATGCGGTTGTCCAGTTCTTCGTCGGTGAAGGTGCGCCCGCTGGACAGGATGGGGACGTATTTGGGGGCGATTTTCCCTTCCAGCACCCGCTGGCGTGCGTGGACGGCGAAATGTACGCCGTGGGTCCACACGAGTTCGGCGGTGGTTTCGGATACGCGGTCGGGGTCTTTGAGCAGGCGGTCGGTAATTTCTTCGTTGAATACGAGGTATTCGCGCACCACGCACAGTTTGCCGTCCAGCGTGGGGATGAGGCGCTGCGAGTAAATCAGGCGGGTGTAGTTGATGAGTTCCAGAATGATGGAGCGTTGGGCGATGCCTTCGTAGCCCAGACCGGTGATGCGTTTGAAGAAGGCGGAAACGTTGTTGGCGTGCAGGGTGGTGTAAATCAGGTGGCCCGACATCATGCCGTGCAGGGCGGCTTCCATGGATTCCATGTCGCGCACTTCGCCGACGAAAATGTCGTTCGGGGCTTGGCGCATGGCGTTTTCAATGCCTTGGGCAAATGAGGTTACGCCGCCTGTGCCGATTTCAAACTGGTCGATGATGGTTTGGAACTGGGGGGTGCTGTCAAACGGGATTTCTACCGGTTTTTCCAGTGTGATGATTTTTTTTGAGGTTTCGGGGTCGCGCGCCAGATAGTCTATGAAACCTGAGAGGGTTTGCGATTTGCCTGTGCCGGTTGCGCCGCAGAAGAAGATGCCGCCGTATGGATAGCGGAAGCAGCCGAGCAGGTCTTCGCCGATTTCGGACAAATCCAGCGGGCGGGGGCGCAGCGGTGTGTTCCGCATGGTGATGGAGTAGCCGCGTCCGCCTTGCGAGTAGCCGGTGGAAATATTGACGCGGAAGCGTGCGCGCATGTCTTGGCGCGAGAGGGTGTAGCTTTTGTCTATCGGTTTGCCTGCGGACAGGGCGGCGATGGCGGTGGAGGAGTTGTCGTAGAGCCGTTCTATGAAGGATTCTACTTCGGGGCGGGTGAGCGGGCGTTCGCTCAGGTTGTATTTGCGCCCGTAGATGCGGGCCCAGATGGGGGTGCCGGTTTTGACGAAGATGTCGGAGGCTTCGTTTTTGATGGCGGTTTGCAGGAAGTCGTCCAAATCGTCGGACAGGAAGACGGTGCGGTCTATCGGTAGGACGAATTTGTTGATGTCGTATGAGATGAACTGGCGGATGAAGCCGTCGAAGTGTGACAGGTCGTCTGTGGTTGGTTGTGCCGCCATTTTGGGCTGTTTCCTAAACGGTATGAAGGGGTTGGTGGAAAAACTGTGGATTATATAGCAAACCGGCCGAACTTCCGAGACGCGGGGGATGCCTTTGCAAAACCTCAGATTTGAATACGGTTTAAAGCGATATAGATTTGTGGGGTGGGTATTTGCGACCCATGCGTTCCATCTTCCATAGGCAGCCTGAAAACGCGTGGGCAGCAAGTGCCCACCCTACGCAAATCCGGCATGGTGCGTAGCATCACGGAGCACGCAGAAAGGTGCCGGAGACGGGGGTGGGCAAGGGTTTCGGGTTATTCCAGCGGTTCGGGTGCGGCTTCGGGATAGGCTGCCCAGCCGACTGCGCCGCAGGCTGCCAGCAGCAGTGCGGCGGCGGGGGCGTAAAACAGCAGGAGGGCATAACAGGCAGCCTGAAACGGCAGGGCGGCCAGTGCGCCGAGCATGCGGAAAAACGTTGTGTTGTTGCGCCCGTCTGCGAAACGCTGTGCCAGCCTGCCGCCTGCCGCAACCAGCGGGAAGGCGGCGGTAAACAGGATTTTGGCCCACAGTCGCGCGGGCGGTTGTGCCATCGGTACGGTTTCGCGCACGCTTTGCCGCTGTGCTTCGAGGAATGCGGTGCCGTAGTCCTGTCCGTGTTGTGCGGCCTGCCATGCGGCGGCTTGGGCGGCATTGAACGCGGCGTTGTCGGGGCAGCAGACGGACACTGCGTCCAGCGCGGCGGAAAGTTCGGCCTGAATGGCTTTTGCGCCGCTGCCCTGCGGTTGGAAGGCTTCGCCGAATACGATGGAGACGCGGCTGCGGAAGTGGTCGGGAGCGGCGTAGAACAGGCCGACGGGCTGCACGGTGAAATCGGTGCCCGCTGCTTTCAGCCGCGCGGCCAGCACGCCCATGCCGCCGTGGTAGGGCAGGGGGCGGCACTGCCATTCGCTTGTTCCTTCGGGATAGAGGCACAGGCTGCCGCCGGCTTTGATTTGTTCGGCGGCGGAGACAAGCGGCGGCGGTACGCTGTCGGCGGTTATGCCGTAGCGTTCGCGGTCTTTGTCGCGCACCACGGGGATGCCGTCAAACAGCAGCCGCAGCAGCGGGTTGCGCACGAGCTGCACGGACACCAGCGAGGGTACGCCGCCCAATACGTATGCCGCCACCGTGCCGTCGGACGCGCCGCTGCGGTGGCTGACGATAAACAGCACGGGTTTGCCGCGACAGGGCGTGCCGGTAACGGAAATGCGGTAGTGGCAGCAGGCAAGCAGGCGGTGAATCAGGCGGACACGGGCGGGTAGGACGAACGGGTAGCGGCGGCGGAACATGGCGGTTTCAATCGGTTGGGACGGGGTTGCAGACGGGCGGGATGATACTGCCGCGCTTTTGGGCTGCCAACAGGCGGGGAGATGTTGATGTCTGTGCCGGTTTCAGGCTGCCTTTCGCCGTTTGGTAAGGCGGAAAGCGGGCGGTTTTGCCGCCGATGTGTATTTATAGGGCGGGTGTATGCCCACGCGTCGCATCCGAGGGCAGCCTGAAAACGCGTGGGCAGTGAGTGCCTGCCCTACGCCGACTTGTTGCTGACCTTTATGCTAATCAAACAACACCAAAAAGGCTGCCTGAATATAATTTCAGACAGCCTTAATATTGTTTGAGACAAAAAAGATGTATCAGAATTTGCTTTTGATGTCGTCAATCAGATTTTCGGCTTTTTCTTTCGCTTCATCAATTAAATGGCCTGCTTCTTCTTTGCCTTTTTTCAATGCATCACCAACTTTCTCTTCAATGTCGGCAGCCGCTTCTTTCACCTTGCCGATTCCCTGCTGGACGACACCTTCAGTTTTAAGTTTAGAATCATTAAGTAATTCCCCGGCTGTTTCTTTTATGTTGCCGCCGATTTGGTCTAATTTTCCATTCATAATCCATTTCCTTGATTTTCAATTGATGGGAATTGGCACTGTATCATAATTTATTATCTAGATGCAACGACTAGAAACCGTTTGAATCTCAATCGTTCAGTAAGTGGTAGGGTGGGGGTGTCCGTTGTCCACGCGTTCTATGCCCCAAGGCAGCCTGAAACGCGTGGGCAGCGAGTGCCTGCCCTGCGGAAACACGGTGTCGCCGTTTGCGGCCCTATCCCAAACCGGCGTTACAGGTTGGCTATATAATTCCGCCTGTTTCACAGGGTTTCAGGCTGCCCCAAAACCTTTTTCCCATTTCCCCAACCACGGAGATTCCCATCATGACTTCCCTACTTCTGGACTTCCATTCCCGCAACGCGCTCAACACCGCCCTTGCCGGCGGCAAGGGGCGCGGGCTGGCGCGCGCGGCGCAGGCGGGGCTGCCCGTGCCCCCCGGTGCGGTGCTGTCGGCCGATGCCTACCGCGCGTGGTTTGCGCCGCACTGCCAAACCGTGCGCGACATTCTGAGCCGCGAGGCCGATGCCGAATCGCAAAGTGCGGCGGTGCGGGCTTATCTGCAAACGCAGCCGCTGCCGCCCGAAGTGTGCCGTGCGCTGGCGGATTTGCAGCAGAGGCAGCCTGAAAGCTGGTTTGCCGTGCGCTCTTCGGGCAGTGCGGAAGACCTGCCCGGCGCAGCCTTTGCAGGGTTGCACGACACACTGCTGAACGTGCGCGGTGCCGACGCGCTGGAAAACGCCGTCCGGCAATGCTGGCTGAGCCTGTGGAACGCCGAAGTGCTGCCCTATCGCGAGCGGCTCGGTTTGGCGCACGAAGAAGCGGCCATGGCGGTGGTGGTGCAGCAGATGGCGGAAGTGGGCGCGGACGAAGCGGCGGGCGTGGCGTTTTCCATAGACCCCGTGCGCGGCAGCCTGAACGAAGTGCTGATTAACGCCGCTTTCGGTTTGGGCGAAACCGTGGTGGCCGGCGGCGAGCCAGTGGACGAATACCGCGTAAACCGCGAAGGCGTGCTGACCGAAAGCCGCATCGCCGCCAAACCCGCCGCCCTGATTCGCGGCGCAGACGGCGGCACAACGGTTTTCAGGCTGCCCGAAAGCCGGCAGACGCAGCCCGCGCTGTCGCCCGAACAGGCCGCGCAGGTTGCCGAACTCGCCCGCCGCGCCGAAGCCCATTTCGGCTTTCCGCAGGACATCGAATGGGCGTTTGCCGGCGGCAGCCTGCACCTGCTGCAATCCCGTCCCGTCACCCGATTCGCACCGCGCTGGACGCGGGACGAATCCGCCGAACGCTTCCCCAACCCCGTTACCCCGCTCACCTGGCAGCTTTGCGAAGCAGGCTTCCACGAATCGCTGAACTACTCGTTCCGCCTGATGGGGCTGCCGCCGTTTTACGACAAATGGTTCGCCAGCAAAGACGGCTATATCTACGGCAACCAAAACGCCGTAGAAGTTTACGCCGGCCGCCTGCCGCTCGCCCCCCTGCGCGATGCCGACGCACTGGCGCGTTTCGTGGAAAGCGGCGGCCTGTGGCAGTTTGCCTGGATTAGCGAGCTGCCGACCCGCTGGATGAACGATTTGGACAGTTACCTGCTTGCCATCGGCCGCTTCAACGCACTGGATTACAGCAGCCGGAACCTCGCCGGATGCTGGGCCGCCGTACGCGAAATCAGCGCGGAAGGCACACGCTACTTTCTGCCCAACATCGCCATCTCGCTCACCCAAACCCTGCTTTACCGCGTCTTGCAGCGCGTGCTCGCCATCATCGGCAGCCCCAACCCGCAGGACTTGTTTGACCGCCTCACCGCCGTGTCCGACACCAAAACCGCCGATGTGAATCAGGAAATGTGGGACCTGTCCCGCCTCATCCGCCCCCAGCCCGAACTGGCCGCCGCCCGCTTCCACAGCGCGGACGAACTGTGGCACGCGCTTGAAGGGCAGCCTGAAATCCAATCCCGCTTCAAACAATTCCTCGCCCGCCACGGCCACCGCGAAACCGACTTCGATTCCTACCGCCCCACCTGGCTGGAAGCCCCGCAAACCGTGTTCACCCAAATCCAAATGATGGCCTCGCAGGACGATTCCGGCCGCGAACGCCGCTACTGGCTTGCCAAAGACGCCATGTATGCCGCCGAACGCGAACTGTTTCAGGCAGCCCCCGCCGGATTGCACTTCTTCCTGCACGAGCTGCTGCGCCTCGTCCGCAGCTACACCGCGCTGGACGACTTGGAGCATTACCAAACCACCCGCCTCACCATCCCCTTCCGCCGCGCCGCCTATGAAACCGGCCGCCGGCTCGTCAATCTCGGCGCGCTGGACGACCCGTGGGACATCTTCTTCCTGCCACCCGCCGACATAGACCGTGCCGTGGCCGATGGCGACTGCCGCCATCTGCGCCCCATCGCCGAGCGCGAAAAAGCCGCCTATCAGGCAGCCTGCGCCCGCCCCGCCGCATGGGAATACGGCAGCACGCCCGCCGCTTCCGCCGCCGACGGCTGGCAAGGCTTGGGCGGCAGCCCCGGCACGGCCGAAGGCAGCGTGTACGTCATCACCGACTCCGCACATTTTGCCGACTTCCCGCAGGGAGCCATTCTGGTTGCCCGCACCACCAACCCCGCATGGACACCGCTGTTTTACCACGCCGCAGGGGTCATCACCGAAAGCGGCGGCCCGCTCTCGCACGGCGCAGTAACCGCCCGCGAACTCGGTATCCCCGCCGTGATGGGCATCCGCAACGCCTGCACGCGGCTTGCCAACGGGCAAAGGGTGCGGATGGACGGCCGAAACGGCATCGTGGAAGTGCTGAACTGAACCAAGCCGTTTCAGGCAGCCCTTTTGCCAGAGCAGAACTGTTTTCCGTAGGGTGGGCACTTGTTGCCCACGCGTTGCACGTCCGAAGCCAGCCTGAAACTGCGTGGGCAGCAAGTGCCCACCCTACGGAAGCATCGCCTTCATCTTGAATAAAGGCAGCCTGAAAACCTCAGATTCTTGGTTTTCAGGTTGCCTTTTTGTCTAGCCGTGTCTACGGAATACGGGCGGCTACACAAACCCCATCATGCCTTTTGCGCCTTCTTTCAGGCTGCCTTCTTCGCGCAGTGCGGCCAGCAGCGCGGCGGCATCGGCAAACGGCACGATTTTTGCCTGTTTGGCGGCGGTGGCAAAATCGCCGGCGGCAAGCTGGCGGATGCGGGCAATTTCGGGTTTCAGAGCGGCGGGGCAGTCCAAACCCATTTGTGCGCAGTGCGCCTGAAACAGCTTCCACGCCTGTTCGGGCAGCAGCGGGCCGAATTCCAGTTTGAAGTCAAAGCGGCGCAGCGCGGCCTGGTCCAAATTCCGCATTAGGTTGGTGGTGGCGACGAAAATGCCGCGATAGGCTTCCATCTGCGTCAGCATTTCGTTTACTTGGGTAACTTCCCAGTTTTGCTGTGCGTGGCGGCGGTCCTGCAAAAAGCCGTCCACTTCGTCAAACACCAGCACGGCTTGGTTTTCGGCGGCTTCTTCAAAGGCGGCGGCGATAAGCTGCTCGGTTTCGCCGACGTATTTGGACAGCAGGTCGGATGCGCGCCGGTATAACAGCGGTTTGCCTGCCTGCTCCGCCAGCCATGCGGCATACGCGCTTTTGCCCGTGCCGGGTGCGCCGTATAGGCACAGTGTGCCGCGTCCCGCCTGTATCAGCCCTTGTGCCAGCAGGTTCAAATCCTGCTTGCAGTTGAGGTATTCGATGCTGTACACGGCGGGCAGGCGTGCGGATTTGTCGGATGCGCGCAGGTTGCCTTGTGCTTTGAGCGTGTTGTGCAGCAGCTTTTGGAAGAGTTCGCTTTTCTGTTCGCGCGTCCAGTCGGCGGCGGCGTGGCGGGTTACTTTGCCGGCCTGCTTCAAGAGTGCGGGAACGAGGGTTTCGTGTTCCGCCAGTGCGCGGATTTCGCTCTTGTCCATGAAGTCTTTGGCATGGGCGGCAACCATTTCGGCACGGCGCAGCAGCGGCGGGGCTTTCATTTCTATGACCATATCAAAGCGGCGGATGATGGACGGGTCGAGCAGTTCTACGTTGTTGCCTATCCAAATGGTCGGCACGGCGTTGCGTTCCAAAAAGCGGTTCAGCCAGGCTTTGTTGAGGCTGAAATCTTCTTGGGCGCGGTCGAACACGTCTTCCACTTCGTCAAACATCAGCATGGCGTTTTGGCGGGCGAGGATGTTTTGCGCCATCCGCAATGCGTTCAGGCGGTCGTTGCGGTCGGCGGGTTTGTCTTCGTCGTCCGTCCATGAGATTTCATAGAGTTCGACGCCCAAGGCTTTTGCCAGCACGCGGGAAAATTCGGTTTTGCCTGTGCCTGCCCTGCCGTATATCAGGATGTTGCAGCCTGAAAAGTGTTCGGCAAAGGCGCGGCGCAGATAGTTTTCGGCGGCGGGGACGAGTACGCCCAAATGGGCGAAATCGGCGGCGGAAAGTGCGGTTTCGGGGGCGGACAGGATGTGCTGTTTCAGGATTTCGGTGGGCGTGGTGCGCGCCGTTGTCATCAACTCGGCGAAGCGGCGCGACATGAGGTCTATTTTGGAACGCAGGTGGTATTCGTCGTGGTCCAGCGTTGCCAGCCCGATGCCGGCGAGCAGGCCTTTGGGCGAGAGGGCTTCGGCAATTTCGTTTTCAGGCAGCCTGAGCAGCACGGACAGGGCTTCAAAGCAGGCAAAGTCGTTCAGTTCGCCCAGCAGGCTGGTGGCGCGCGCGGCATCGGCTTGGGTATAGAGCAGGATGAAGAAGGTTAAAAGCCGCATTTCGGTTTCGGAAAACCGGAACATCTGCTGCCATTGGGCAAGGTTGTGCCGCAGTGTGTCGTTCAGGGCTGCCTGCCAGAGCGTTTCAAAATCGTGGTTCTGCTGCCATTCTTCGTAAGTGGCACGCAGGCGGCGGCGGGCCACGGCGGGGTCAAAATCTTCTTCGTCTTCAAACCAGGCATCCGCGCCGATAAGTTGGGCGATGTCGGTGCGCTCGAATCCGTGCGGGGAGATGAAGTTGTTCTGCCCGTCCAAGCGGTAGAGCACGTCCCACACCCATTGGCGCATCAGGTCGGCAAGCGGTGCGTGAGTATTTTTCATGGTGTTGTTTTTCATTGAAAAAAGGGGGGCGGATTATACCGTTTCCCGCCCTGCTTGGGAAACGGGAAGGGCAGCCTGAAAGCGGGCGCAACAAAGCCGCCGTTTGCGGCGGCGGCTTTGCTGTGGTTTTATTTCAAGTCAAACGTGTTGTCCGGATGATTGTTTTGCTCGTTTTCGTTGTCTGCCTTTGCATCGGTTTTCGGGAATTTGTCTGAGAAGGCTTGGAAAACCTTCATCACATTAATTTCCGGATAGGTGGTTTGGTTTTTGAGCGGTTCAATACCTATGTGGTGGGTATGCTGTTTGGTACTGTTTTCGGCTTCGGGCTGTTGGGTTGGGGCTGCATTCTTTTGTGCGGCGGGACGGCCGTATCCAAGGTTTGTATATTCCTGTTGCAGCCGGTTTGCTTCGTTAATCCACTTTTGGGAGAATTCGCCAGCCGTCATGTCCAACCTTCCGTCATTTCGGCGAACGATTCCAATAGCCTTTTGGCGGTCGTATCCTTTCATGGAGGCGAGCACGTCAACAACATTCTCATTTGGGTGGGACAATAAAGCCCTTGCACCGGCCCAGCCCTGCTGGTGTCCCAAATAATATTCTCCTGCCGTGAGCTCGCGGCCCAGTTTTTGCTGAAGCTGTTTTGAATGGCGGTCGTGGTGGTTTTTTGTGGCGATAAAGGAGGTTTCTAAGTCTCTTGTCCCTTCCCTTGTGATATTGTAGTCTTTAAAGTATTCGGGTTTGATTTGGAAGTGTCCGGATGCTTTTTTATCGTCTGAATGGTTGCCTATAGAAGGGGTACCCATATTTTCCCCACTATCACTTTCTATCTGATAGAGGGCTAACCATTTTGCCGGATCTTCGCCGTGTTTTATTGCCAAATCATATAATTTCTTTTGATTTTCATTTAATTGAGATTTTACTTTTTTAGTACTCATTTAATCCTCCGGATAAGTAAATATAAACAATAAAGTCAGTATTTACATACCAACTATGCGGTTAACAAATTTTTTTTCAGATTCCTTATAGTATGGGTCTGATGATATTTCTTTATCAGTTGCTCTATAAAAATATTCCGCATATTCCCTTGCTCTATGAAGCCTGCATATCTGTATCCACATTTGCTTTCGAGATTCTGCGACGATTCCGCTTGGAAAAGCTTCGCATGAAGAAACTTGAGATTCAAAATATTTTTGATCTGTTTTTACCATATCCGCACTATTTTCATCATTACTATAATCCTTATCGGTAAGATATTGTTTTGCATAGTGCCGAGCAAGTTCCAAGAATGATTCGGCTGCATTGCCGTAACACACATTATCCCATGCAGTTCCTTCCGCTAAGGGACCGTCGTCGTGGAAGCAGGAAATTATTTCTCTTGCGATTTGCCGTTTTGCATCCGGCAGGGTTTTTTGGGTGATCGGTTTTTTAGGTGTTTTTGCCGTTGCAGTTGTTGGGGTAAGCAAGGCAAGTAAGATGGCGGATGTGGAAAGGATCGTTCTTGAAAAAAGATATGTGGGAATTTTCATATTTGTTCCTTATTTTAGAGAAAGTATTTTCAATATACGTTTATTTTATAAGGTTGTCAATTGTTTATTCGGCGTTAGTAAGAGTTTAATACTAATGCCGGTTTCATTGTCAGGAACTGCCGCTGAAAGCTGTGAAATAAAAACGATGACTTTATATGTAGAGAAATTTGATTTCAGAGATGGAGTGAGGAAAGATTATTTCATGGTAATTATTTGCTAGGCATGGTAGTTTTATAACAAGGCATGCTCTTCTTATTGGGAAAGATAGGCGTGTTTCTAGAATAGGTGTGGCAGCCTGAAAATAAGGTAACAGGCAGTTTTCAGGCTGCCTTTCGGGATATAATTTTATTTTTTACACGGTTGATGTCATGAACGAAATCGTTTTGCCCCAAATCAATACCGTTATCTATGTTTTGGATTTGGTCGGTGTTACTGCCTGCACTGCTGCCGCCACTGTGCTGGCGAAGCAGTTGAAGTTTGATTTTTTCGGAGCGGTGTTGGTGTCGTTTCTCGGCGGTGTGGGCGGTGGGACGCTGCGCGATTTGCTGATTAACCGCCATCCGATTTTTTGGCTGCACGATTTGAACTATCTTTATACGGTGCTGGGTGTGAGCCTGATTGTGCAGATGTTTTACGGCTGGTTTGCCCGCATCAACGATGTGATACGCTGGTTTGACGCGTTGGGGCTGGCGGCGTTTACCGTTATCGGGTTGGAAGCCGCGCTTTCGCGCAATATGGGGGCGACGATTGCGATTCTGATGGGTGCGTTTACGGCGGTAATCGGCGGGGTGATGCGCGATATTGTCTGCCGTGAAATTCCGTTGGTGCTGCGCAAGGAAATCTATATCACTGCGTCGGTTATCGGCAGCGGCTATTATCTGTTGGCGATGAATGCGGGCATGGGGGCATGGACGCGGAGTATTTCTACAATTGTGCTGATTGCGGGGGTGCGGATGTTGGCGGTGTCCCGTGGCTGGAATTTTCCCGATTTGACGCTGCCCCGCTGGCGGGAGAAGTAAATTCAGGCTGCCTTTGGGCAGGGGGTACGGCAGGTGAGCCCCCTTTTACTGTGTCGCGTTGTATTGTCTGAGATTCCTTTCTTCGCCATGCGCTTTGTGATGCAAAGCTGAGGTTTTGCAAAGGTCTCTGTCTGTGGCTGTTTTGACAGTCATAAAAAAACCGCCTGCCCTTGTTGAAAGGGGCGGGCGGTTTGTTTTGTGCATGCCGTGCGGCCAAATATAGTCGATTAAAATAAAAATGAGACAAGGCGGCGAGCCGCAAGGCGTACAGGTAGTACGTCAAGGCGAGCCAACGCCGTATCATTGCAATTTTAATCGACTATAGGTTTTCAGGCTGCCTTACCGGTGCGGAGGCAGCCTGAAAACTTAAAACCGTGTGCCGATGCCGATGTGCCAGCGGAAGCGTTTGTCGCGGTGTCCGTAGGCAACGTCAAAGGCGAAAGGAGCGGCGGGGCTGAACCAGCGCACGCCCAAACCCGTGCCGTGCCGCGCGGTCATGCTGCGGAACGAGCGTGCCACGCCGCCGACATCGTGGAACACGGCAAGTGCGAAATCGTTTTTGATGGGATATTGGTATTCCGCGCTGACAACAAACATGGCGCGGTCGGGCAGCACCGCGCTGCTGCCGGGAATACGCCGTCCGATGCTGTCAAGTTCGTAACCGCGCACCGAGCTTGCCCCGCCCGAACGGAACATCAGTGTGGAGGGGATGTTGCCGTCTTCAAAGTTTTGTTTGGTATAGACATAACCCAATTCGCCGCGTGCGATGAACGTGCCGAGCTGTTTGTTTTCGGGGGTGTAATACGCGCCTGCGCTGCCTTTCAGGCGAATCATGGCGGCGGAGGAAAGCAGTTTGCCCAGTGTTGCGCCGATTTTGCCGTCAAAATAATAGCCGTTGGCGGGGCGCATGGCGGTTTCAATTTCCTGCCGCCGCCACGACGCGGTGAGCATGGTGGCGAAGCTGCGCCCGAAGTCCACGTTGCTGACGGGGATGCGGCTGTCTTCGCCGACAAATTCCAAACCGTAGCGCGATTCGATGCCGCCTCTGTCGCGCACGCGCCAGATGCCTGTGCTGAGGTTGCGCCGTTCTAGGTTTTGCGTGGTGCTGCGGTTGTAGGCAAGGTTGCCTGTAACGTAATGTCCGCTGCTGCTGCGCGGCTGGCTCACGCCCAGTGCCAGCTTGGTTTGGTATTTGTCCATCGCCCACACAACGGAGCCGACATAGCCGCGGTTGAACACGTTGTGGTGTTCGTAGCCGATGTCGCCGCCTATGCCGTATTCCGAATCCACGCTGATGCCTGCTTCAAATTTCTGCCGTTTGGTTTCGGAAACCGACACTTTCACGGGGACGCGGTCGCCTTTCATGTTGTCAAAGTCCGCCTGCACGGATGCGCCCGAATAGTGGCTGTCGTTTTCCAAGGCTTGTTGGTAGTCCAACAATTTGTCCAAGTCGTAATCGTCGCCCGGCTGGAAGCGTGCCAGTCCGGAAACCACTTTCTGCGGATAACGCTGGTTGCCGCTGATTTCCAAGTCGCCGAAATATATCGGCTGCCTGCTGTCCACGCTTACCGATAATTCGGCTTTTTGGTTGGCGGGATTGACGGCTGCCTGCGTTTCCGAGAATCGGGCGAGCGGATATTTTTTGCGGGTTACGGCGGAGATAACGGCGGTTTTGCTGCCGCTCCATCCTTCTTGGCGGAAAGGCGCGCCTACGGGAAGCTGCCATTTGGAAAAGGCGTTTTTGTAATACTCGCCCAGTTTTTCGTCTTGCAGAATGTCGCCCAAAATTGCCACGTTTACGTTGCCGATGGTGGTGCGCTTCCCGGAAACGACTTTCACCAGCCAGCCTTCGCCTTTGGGGGTTACGCTGACTTCGGCGTTGAAATATCCTTCGGTTTTCAGCATGTTTTTGGCATCGGCGGGCGCGTCTTCGGCAAGATAGCCGACCTGCTCTTTATCCAAAGCTTCTTTGCGCTGGTGGGCGATAAGCGGCAGGTGCTTTTCCAACATTTCTTTTAAGTCGGCGTTGTCGGATTCTATGGTGATGGGGTATTTGGGCGTGAGGTTGCCCTCTTCGTCGTCCTGCCCGTGTTCGTTTTTGCTTTGGTCTTTGCGCGGGGAGATTTCGGATTTTTTCAGCGGACGGGCAGCCTGAAAGGCATCTTCCGCCTGTGCGGGCAGGACGGTCAGCGCGAGAACAATGGCGGCAAAAGGCGGAAGGATGCGGCGGGGTGTCATGGTGCGGCGGATTTCAGGCAGCCTGAAAAGCGGGTGGGTCGGGAGAAGGCGCGCATTTTAACATACCGCTGCCGGCCTTAACGCAGCTTGGCATTTTCAGGCTGCCTGAACGTGTGTTTTGCACGGTATGCAGATTTTTGTTGCGCCAAACACTGCTTTTTATTTTACAATGCAAATCTTTCTTAACATTCGGCGGCAGATGGATGCCGCCGCGTGTGTTTCTGATAAGGAGCTACAAAAATGGATAATGTGAACACTGCCGCTGCCAAGCCTGTGTGGTATGACCGCGTGGGTTTGATTTGGCAGATTGCCGCAGGATTGGTGCTGGGAACAGTGATTGGGCTTGCTGTGCCGTCCGCTGCGCCCACGGTTGCGATTTTGGGCAGCCTGTTTGTGGGCGCGCTCAAAGCGGTTGCGCCGTTTTTGGTGTTTATCTTGGTAACCGCCGCCATCGCGCAGCATAACGAAGGTGCGCAAACACATATGCGCCCGATTTTGTTCCTATATATGCTCGGCACGTTCGGCGCGGCGGTTATTGCGGTGGGCATCAGCTTCATGTTCCCCAGCACGCTCACGCTGGCTGCCGCCGACACGCAGCTTGCCGCACCCACGGGCATTGCGCAGGTCATCAAGAATCTGTTGATGAATCTGGTGTCCAATCCGATAAAGGCGCTGGCAGACGGGAATTACATCGGTATCTTGGCGTGGTCGTTGGCTTTGGGTTTCCCGCTGCGCAACGCGGGCAAGGCAACCCACGAAATCATCGGCGACTGTGCGGCGGCGGTATCCAGCATTGTGCGCGGCATCATCCGCTTTGCTCCCTTAGGCATCATGGGGCTGATGACGGCCACCGTTGCCGAAACGGGCTTTGAGAAAATGGTGCGGGAATACGGACATCTGATTTTGGTGCTGTTGGGCTGCATGGCACTGGTGGCGTTTGTGTTCAACCCGCTGGTGGTGTATTGGAAAACGCGCCGCAATCCGTATCCGCTGGTGATGCTGTGCCTGCGCGAAAGCGGCATCCCAGCCTTTTTTACCCGCTCCTCTGCCGCCAACATCCCCGTAAACATGGCATTGGCGAAAAAACTGGGCCTGCACGAGGACACTTACGCCATGTCCATCCCTTTGGGGGCAACCATCAACATGGCGGGTGCGGCCATCACCATCACCGTATTGGCTTTGGCTGCCGCTCACACGCAGGGTATCCAAGTGGACTTTTGGACCGCACTGCTGCTCAGTTTGGTGGCAACCGTGAGTGCGTGCGGCGCATCGGGTGTGGCAGGCGGTTCGCTACTGCTTGTGCCGCTGGCGTGCAGCCTGTTTGACATCCCCAACGATGTTGCCATGAAAGTGGTCGGCGTCGGCTTCATCATCGGCGTGATACAGGATTCCGCCGAAACCGCGCTGAATTCGTCCACAGACGTGTTGTTCACCGCCGCCGCCGACTTGGGCGCGCAGCGTAAACAACAGAACGGAACACAGGTATAACAGGCAGCCTGAAAAACAAATAAGCCGTTCGGAATCCGGTTTCCGAACGGCTTATTTGCGTTTTCAGGCTGCCTTGTGTACCGTTAATCCCAATCTTCACGCGGCGTGTAGGGATTAAAGCGGTATCCATCGCGCGGCGTGTCGTACCGCCATGTATTTGCAGGGCGCGAATCGTAACGGCGGCGCCATGCCTGCTCGTGCATTTCACGCTGCCGTTCATAAGCGCGTGCCCGTTCTTCGCGCCAGCGGTCTCGGCGGTCGTCGTCCCAATCCCAATCGGGGCGGTAGCCGTCGCTGTTGCGGTTGCGGTAGTAGCCACGCCGTGAATTGTGGCGTCCGTCATAACCGCTGTCCATGTTGGACAGCAGCACGCCCGCCGCGCCGATGGTTGCCGCCGTTGCCAGCGCGTTGGTTGCAGGGTCGTCTGACACAGAGCAGCCCGAAAGCGTGCCTGCTGCCACCGCACCCGCTGCCAATGCGGCAATGCCTTCTTTCCAGATTTTCATGATGCGTCCTTTCAAAAAATGCAGATTCTGTCGCAAAGCACGCGGAGCGTATAGGCGGTTTGTGCAAAATCATGTTGCGCTGTGCAGATAAAATGAAAGTACGCGCAAAGGCAGCCTGAAAACCGATGCTGCGCAAATGCTTGGCACGATGAAGAAAATTTAAAGTATAATCCGCCTTCCGTTTTCGGACGGGATTTAGGAGTCTGCCCCGGTGGCGCGTGCCGCTGGTCAGGCTTGTCTGCCGCAAGGCTTATTTTTTAGGACGAAAAACATGCTTACTGTAGAACAAAAAGCACAAATTATCAAAGATTTCCAACGCAAAGAAGGCGACACCGGCTCATCCGAGGTGCAGATTGCGCTGCTGACTTTCCGCATCAACGACCTGACCCCGCACTTCAAAGCAAACCCGAAAGACAAACACAGCCGCCGCGGCCTGCTGAAAATGGTTAGCGCGCGCCGCCGCCTGCTGGCCTATCTGCGCCGCACCGACGCGGAAACCTACCGCAATGTGATTACCCGCTTGGGCTTGCGTAAATAAGGTGGTTTCGTAATATTTGTTTTTTGATAAAGGTAAAGTCAAGGCTGGGTTCAAGCTGAATCCGTCTTGATTTTTTTATATATTTATGATATTTTATCAAAATATCAAGAATCATTTTTAAATTCCAAGTTGAAAATTTAGAGGTATTTTTGATGTGCTGTTGTTAGAAAATTGATACTTTTGTTAAGTTTTGAACGATTTAAAATTTTCGGAAATCGGAAATTAAGTTAAGTATTTGCAATTTAAAATCTTGAAGGAATTATTATGCATTTTGGCAGATTATCTATTTTAGCAACAATATCGGTAGCTTCTTTTATGGTAAATGCAAAAGCAGAATCGGTTCATTTTAGTTCGCAGGATTTTACTGTAACCTGTACAGGTTGGAAAACTGTGCTGGATGCTCCTGCTAAGATTCCACTTGTTGGGTGTTCCGTTCCTGGGAACGTTGTTGTACATCGTTATAAGCCGAAAGAGAAGTGTGATTCTGACTGGGGGCAGAATTTTCATATTTTAAACAAGGGGAAGGCTGAGATTGAGTGCGCATCTGATGCCTATGGGGCAGAAATGGAAAGCTCGCAGTCTTTGAAACATGGGAAAATCATCCGTGGAGATGGTTGGGAATGTAAAGGAGTTGGTAA
>RBWB01582108.1_pt1 | contig 16867 bp, 16 predicted proteins | sample 2014201 | NCBI WGS metagenome assembly RBWB01 (sample SAMN10133834, study PRJNA383868) | Human oral metagenome, whole genome shotgun sequencing project. | isolation source: supragingival plaque isolated from 88 juvenile twins | host: Homo sapiens | place: Australia
CTCCAGGCCGGTGGTCTGGCGGGGTGGAACCCCCAGATGAAACCCACGTATGTGTTGATCGACGGCGAGCCGATTGAGCTGCCGACTTCGAGGGCCGTCGTGGCCACCACCCCGGCCGGGGTGCGAGTGGTTGGTGAGGCAGTGTCGCCGAAGTACCACCCTGCACCGAATGAGGTGCTGCTGCCCTACATGGATCAGCTCATCGACGAGTTTGGTGTTGGCACCTGGCTCGCCGGGTCATACAACGGCGGGTCGGTCGTGTTCGTCCAGGGCTTCTTGCCCTACGCCCACCAGGTGGGCGGGCTGGAGGTGCAGGACACGGTCACTCTAATGACCTCCCACGACGGTTCACTGCCCACCTCAGTACTGATCGAGCCGCTATGCGCCAATCGAGCGATGGTGAACGTAGATCTCGCCAAATCGTCGCACAGCGTCGCGTTTCGCCACACCGGCGGGGCGGCCAACCGAATCAGCAAGAACCTCGAGGTCTTCCACGAGCACCTGTACACATACCTCGACGCATGGAGCGAAGCCGGTACCCGACTGGCGGGGGTAGCGGTGACACACCGCGAGCTGGAGAAAATGCTCGTTGAGATATACCCCGCGCCTCGTCAGGGCGCCTCGGCGACGAGAACTCGTTGGGAGACAAAGATCGAGCTGATGTTCCAAGAGGCGACTCGAACCTCAATCGACCACCGCCGGGTGACCCTTTTTGACACGCTCGTGGGCGGGGTGACCTGGTTCGACCAGTACTACCCGGCGCGAGGCACCCGGCGTGGCTACAACCGGGCGGCGCGTTCTGTCCAAGACACCCGTGGAAAGTCTGAGTTGGCCGCCAAGCTGCTCAAATACACCGATTAGGAGAAATACATGGTCAAGTACGAAGCAGACTGCATTCTGCTCGAAATCACGCGTCTCAGCGCGAACGAATGGCGGGTTGTGGTCGTTGACAGCGACACCAGCCGGGGCGAGGTGGCGTCGCTGGCGAAACTCGACGGCATGTTGCTCAAGTCACGGGCGCTGCGGTACGAGGGTGACGAGATGGTCGGCGACTTCTTGGGTTTGCTCGATGACGAATTCACCGACATCGGTGCGAACTTCGACGCCACCATCCACCCGGTACACGGGGCAGCGACCTACGTCGTTATTCTCACCCCGGCGGGCTAGACCCCGTCACAAGGACGAATCACTCAAAGAAAGGCAAAGAATCATGGATTTTGGCAAGTTCGATATGCTGTACGGCCTGTACGAAGACGGCGGGGTCGCCCGCTACCAATCACCCCGCCGGGGGTTTGTGCATGGAGGGTACTGGGTTCGCGCATTGACGAAGCGGCCACACCGGGCCGCCGTGGAGAACGCGGTACGTCTCATTCTCAACGCAGAAGGCATGCGCTCCGACGAGTGGGTGGCGGCCAAGTACGAATGGGGCCTCGACCAGTTCGGTGAGCACATTCTGTGGGTCGGCGTGAACGCCATCTAAGCACAACGAGTACAACCCCGCCGGGGCGAGCACCCCGGCGGGGGTGAGAGGTTCGAAAAATGAAGACACCAGTCACCGGCCTGCAGCGAGAATTCATCCGGCAGACAGCCAAGTGGGACTATTGGGTTCACCCCCTGACCGTGTACCGTGCAGCGGCCAAGTTCAAGGTCAGAACATCAAACAAGAAAGAAGTTCTGGATCGAGCGCTCGTTGAGTCGATCGAGATGGCTGAGCGGCTGCACGACTGGGGGTACCTTGAGTTGTCGGTCGAAGATGTGGCGGGCAACCGACTCCACCTGATTCGGTTGACCGAAGAGGCCAAGAAATTTCTGAAAAATTCGCGAAAATAGGCCTCTAGGATTTGCGTTCGCGCCCCGAATGAGGCATAATTAATTTCAGAGGGGTTGAGTTGAGACCCCCGAGAGAAAGGTAAGTGAGATGGAACAGGCAATTGCAACTCAGGTCGAATGGGGTTCGTTCGAGGCAGTACCCGCCGAGGGTGACCGCACCAACCTCCAGTGTGACGGGTATGTGTTCGAGGACTGGGGCGAGGCGCTTGTCGCCACTGAGGGTAAGGGCTATGTGACCGCCCTCCACGAGCTGGCCGACGAGAAGGGTGCCGAGATCACCGACATCGTCATCTTCGCCGTCAAGGGCCAGGTCGTGAAGATCGATGTGGACTGGGTCGCTTGCGGTTGCGTCTTCGGGTACGAGGGTCGTGGCTGCAGCTGCAACGCCGACATTCTTGAGCGGGTGACCCGCATTGCGTCCTAACCAGGGCGCCTCTCGCCGGGGGGTCACCCCCCGGCGGGTCAAGCTGGCGCTAGCTCTGATAGTTCTGGTCGCGTCTTGTATCGGGGCGCTGACCACCATGGTACCGGGCAACGGTGCTACGTTGGGCATTGTGCTCTCGTGCACGTACCTCGGGTACTGGATTCATGAAGGTATAGATAACCGCGGCTAACGTGGCCGTAGATAGGTAAGAACAATGGAACTGTACATCAACACTGACGCACTACCCGAGGGGTACGACATCAATTTCCACAGCCGCGAAGAATGGCGCTCGATTCACCGCAACAACGAGGGCTTTCTGCTGGTGACCCCGGCCGGGGTCAAGTCGTTCGACATCCCCCAGCGCCACCGCAACGATGTCTATGGCCTCATGTACGAAGAGCGGCAGCTCGCCGTCTGCGCCCTCGCGCTTGAGCGGCTCAAGAAAGTGCCCGCCAAGAAGAAGATCCGTACCCTCGCGTGGGTGCACCCCTCAAGCGGGCTTGTGTGGAATCTTTTCGCGTCGACCCCTGATCTTCGCCCTGGGGCAACAGTGAAGGTGGTTCGGAAGGCGCTGAGGGCGAAACTCACCAAGCACACCAAGCACACCAAACAGGTACCCACTGAACCGGCCAAGAAAGAAGTCTCGGTCAAGATCAGCAAGAAAGACCTGAAGAAAGTTCGCTTCGCTGACCCGGCCGGTACCTTCTTCGGCGGTGTGGTCAGCACACCTGAGTCGGACAAGTCGTTCTCTGTTCGCACCAAGGGCGTCGAGAATGCATATATGGCCCGTGAAGAACTCAACCTTTCGATCTTTGGGTTGCCGTTTGAGCAGCGTTTTCTGGCTGTCGCTGCTCTGCTGAAGATCAAGCTCGATAAGCTCCCTGAGGGCACCCTGGTGCGTTCTGTTGAGATCTACAACTTCAGCGAGCCACTCGAGGATGAACCGCTTGACGGTGCAGCACTGTTTCTGCCGTCGCCGGGTCTGTACGCCAACAACCCCCGTACCGTGGATACGTGGTGTGCGGTGATCGATAGTGTGCTGCATATGTACACCAGGCCTGACGCGAAAGAGGTCGAGGTCGAACTGACCAGCGATGACTTGGCTCGGGTGGACGTGCACAATTTCGAGCACCACGCACCGTTCGACACCTTCGACGTTCACTGCCTGCCTGACATCGGCTTCACCGTGACCTTCTTGGATGGCACGAAGAAGAAGTTCACCCCGAAAGCCCGCCACCACCGCAGCATCTACAATGGCCGCTTCGAGGACCGCACCTACGCGGTGGCCGCTCTCGCCGCAGAGAAGGCGAAGTCTCAAACTCGAAGCGGGCTTGTGACCGTCAAGTATGATGAGGGCATGGGTGAAGCGCGTCGAGAGATTCTGGGTACCGCCAACAACCTCTTGCTGCCTCTGACCATCGAGGGTATCAACGATCTTCTTGATGAGAAGTTCAAGATCAAGACCGTCGAATAATTCGTCGGGTAAATAGAGAAAGACCCCCGCCGGTGTGGCAACCGGCGGGGGTCTTTTCGTTTATGTGCGTCTACTCGCCCATACTCTTGAGGGCTGCAGCGGCGCTGGGGTCATAGTGGTCGCCCTTGTTGAGAGGGGTCGCTGCGTCCAGCTTGTCCTCGATGCGTGACAGCGACGCGGCCACCTCAGGGTGTGGCTCCAGCTCGACCAGGTGATGTGACTTCACGTTGATGACCGCGATGACTAGTGCGAACACCGCAGGCACGAGCGGCAGCCAGAGCGCGAGTTGCTCTTGGGACAGAATGCCGTACCCGACGGCGATAGCGCCGATGATGGCGGAGGCGCTGTAGAGAGCGGCGCGAAGGTTCGCGAGTTTCTGTGAATCCATGGTTAGATGCCCTTCTTTTCGGCGATAGTGGTCAGAATGTTGATGAGGGTGGTCTGGTTCTCTTCGATGCTCGACAGGCGCGCGTCGAGCGACCCCTGGGTCTTCACGTTAGCCCGGCCGGGGGTCGCCGCATCTTTCAGCTCTTGTACCTGAGTGCTGATGTTGTCCAGCCGCTGGAACACAGCCCCCGCCGGGGTGGCGTGGCGTACACCAATCTGACCGGGTACGCCAGGGCTCAGCAGATTGACGATTCGAGTGAGGTTGAGGTTAATCGCCTCGAGCATTTCTTTCGACATTTCTTCTCCTTCGGTTACAACTTGTGCCACAGACTGCACTGCAGCCGCGCCCAGTGCCCGCTGCACCAGACCCAAGAACTGCTGACTGGGGAACCCCTCGCCGGGGTCAGTGTGGTCGGACTGCTTGAACACCCGGCTGATCTGGGCGTGGGTTGTGATGCCCTTCTCCCCATTGGCCAGCTGCTGGTCGGTCAGGTACCGGGCAGGTATGTTATGGCGGCGGCAGATGTCTGCAGTCAGTGCAGCGGTTCGAGCGAGAATTGCCTGTGATGGGCCGTCAGCCCACTCGGCTGCAGTCTGTGCGGCCCTGCCGGCCATCTCGATGTGGACGCCGTACGCGTTGCCGACCTGCATCGCGGCCCACGCGCATGCACGCTCGTCGACGCACTGCACGACCGAGTCTGGATCGACACAGTAGTGGGCGCTGGTGCCCGCGACTGGGTTCGAGAACCACGACGCGATGTTCTCTGCGATCTGGTCACCCTCTGGGGTCTCCATTGTGTGGAGCACAACCCAGATCGGGTTGAGACCCGGTGTCCAGGTGCAGTTCTGCGTTGGGTATATGGAGCTTGCGACTGACGAATCAGCCTCTGTAAAACTCATATGGGTATCTTTCTATGTTTAGTGCCCCGGCGGGGACAGCTCAGCCCGCCGGGGTGTGTCCGCTAGCACCCCTTGTGGGGCGGGGCGCGTGACTCGCTGTGGTCTGACGTGTCCGACCACAGCAGACTTTCGATGTATCGGGACAGATCACTGGGTAGTGGTGGGGCAGGCGGCGGGTGCCGCATGTTGATGTGGGCCGTGAGCAGATTGATGTGTGATGCCGCGAGAGACAGCGCCATACGTGCCCGGTCTTGGACGCGATATGCGCCCTCACGTGCATGCCGTGCATCTTGCTCTATGGTCTTCATCTCGGTCTTGAGCACCGCGATCTCTTCACGCAGCATGGTTATTTGTGCCTGCTGGTGGTCGATCTTCGCCCGGTGCCTTTGTGACCTGAGCTCGCCCAATCTCCCCATCCAGGCGAAGAAGGCTGTAGCCACCCCGCCGAGAGCTACACCTATGGTTGTCCATGCTTCAGGTGGTAGAATCATTCTCTATCTGTGTGTATGAGCTGAGCGCGTCTTGTGGGCTACATGGTGAAGAACCCGATGATGTTCAAAATATACCGGCCGGGGGTACGTATACCGTCCGTCGTGAAATCACGGCCATCGGCTTCGACCCAGACACCACCCCCGCCGGGGGTCGAAGACTGGGCCTCCACAAGCGAGACCGCCTTCGGGCCGGTGGGGGGTATGGTGAACATGATGCCCTGAACCACCGTGCCCGGTGGAACGGTGAAGTCCAGATGCACGATACCGAGGCCAGTGTTTGGGTCAAAAGTCATGAAGTGCCGCGCTGCAGCGTCAGCACCGTCGCGCTTGACCGTCACGCCGCTATTTCGACCCCACGTGAGAAGATACTTGCGCACAGGCTCTCGCGCGACCGCACCACCCCCGGCGGGGCGTGCCTCGAGCGCGGCGAGTCGAGACATGATCGACGACAAGTCAGTGGTGGGTAGGGTCACGGTGCCACCGTCGTGGGACAGAGTCAGCTGTTGCCCCGACAAAGACAGCACTTGTGGTACGCCAACCCCTGCAGGGCCTTTCGGCCCAGGTTCGCCGGTCGGTCCTTTCGGCCCAGGTTCGCCGGTCGGTCCTTTCGGCCCAGGTTCTGGTGGGGTACGGGTTGCCGCGATTGATGATGGAGACTCGTCGACCAACATGTTCGTGAGATCCATCGTCTCGCCGGGGGTCAGCTCAACGACGGCGGCTCGATACGCCGCGAACTTGCCGTTCTCGTCATACAGTTCAGCGACTGCAGTGTATGACCACTTGCTGGGGGCCAGCCCTGTCTGGGGGGTCAGAAGCTGAACGCCTTCAGCGCCACCCTCGGCTGAGTCCATGAGGATGCCGTTCACGACATACCCCACTCGCTCGACCGGGGTATATACAACATCTTGACTCTTGACAGAGGTGGATGGGGTGAACACCACCCGCCCATTCATGGGCAGGGGTGCCTGAGAGAGCGACTGCTGCGTGAAGAACTTCGCGGTCACTTTTGTGTATTGTGTACTCTCCATTTGTTACCCTTACATCTGTGGCTTGGCGGCTTCGAGGGCCGCGACTCGCTTGCCCAGTGCAGCGAGAGTACCCTCCGGCCGGGTGGTGAACTCATATTTGTCGACCTGGACGCGAACATTGTCCCCCTGCGGTGATTTCTCTGCACGCACCGGCGCGGTGAACCCCGCCGGGGGTGTGATGCCAATGCTGCGGCAGGCGGTGAGGTCGAGGCCCTTGTACCAACCCTCGATGTAGTAACTCCATCGTGCACCGGCCCCTCGGTTGCCGACCTTCTGTGAGAGGCAGCCAACCAGGGTCGTGCCGTCAGTACCCTCGTTCGCGATATAGAAATCTGCCGCGTCGCCTTCTTTCGCCGGGGCATGCACCGTGCCGCTGTAGGACGACGATTCTGCACGGCACCCGATGAACTGGCTCTGGCCCCAGTGGATGAGGTACCCGTGGCCCCCATTCTCCTGGGCCAGGCACCCAACGAAGATGCATTTTGTGCCCTTGATGTAGAACCCGGCCCCGTCTTTCTGCTGGGCGCGGTCGGCTGAGTTGGGCGCGCCCGCTGTGATGTCTGAACCCTCGGCTGCGGTGCTGGGTAGGGCGTAGATCGACTGCCACGGTGCGCTTCGGTGGGTGTACCATACGCGGCAGTGGCTGAAGGTGCACTGTGATGTGTAGACCTCCAGGCCAGCGTACCCGGCTTTGGACTGGTTCGCCCCGCCGATGTTTAGCCCAAAGAACTGGTTGTCTGCCCCGCCGGGGCCGCCGGGCACTTTCGTGACAAGCTCAGGGTGCTCGGCGGGTTTGCCAACAACCAGACCTGCCTGCAGGGTGTTTCGTATCTTGAGGTTCCAGACATCCATCGCCTGGTCGTCTCGACCGAGAATCGCTGCCCCGGTCTCCATATCCCAAATCTTGATGTGGTTGAGGGTGGGCACTGCGTCGGGTTCTGCTGGGTTGTCCCCAAGATCGGTGTTCAGCAGAACACCACACAGGTTGTTGATGGGGGTCTGGTGGTTGCGCCCGGTCTTTCGTGCACGAATCCAGAGGTTCGACACACCGAAATGGAGCATATTCGGGTCTTGGACTCGAGCGGCCCAGGTGCCCGTGTGAAAAACACCAGTCTTCTCCGCGATCGGTGTGGTGTCGACCGCCACGATCTGGGTCGCGTCGCCGTCACCGACGACCTGCACGAAACCCTTCAGCTGGACGAAGGGGTACGACACAGTGTATTGCCCGGCGGGTATTCGGACGGTACCCCCGCCGGGGTTCGCGGCAGCTTTGTCGATGGCGTCCTGGATTGCCTTGGTTGAATCTTTCGCGCCAGTGGGGTCAGCGCCGAAATCTGGCGAACAGACGTCATAGTTCGCGCCGGTACCCACTGCCTGAACCGCGAGCACCCCTTTGCCCGTGAAGCGGCCATTGGTGAGAGTTGGAGTGGTGAATTGTACCATGCGTGGCCTCTAGCTTTCTACCGTTATGGTGCCGTCGTTGTTATCTGTCACCCGTGCGCCGCTCGCGCCCCCGCCGGGGTTGGCGGGTGGCGGTGTGGGTGTGTTCACGCCAGCGCCCATGGAGAGCGCCGACAGGTACACCGAGCCAGTCGTGACAATGGCTCGCTGTGCGTCACGCAGAAAATCCAGGTCATCGAGAGAAACCACCACGTTATCGCTGGGGGACACGTCCCTCACGAAAACAGGCAGGTCGAGGCGAAGAAGACCTTCTTCGTCGAAAACCATGGGCATGATCGCGTACCGCACCGCCCCGCCGGGGGACGGCTCCAGCGTGATGTCACTGAAGACGCCGCGATTGATTGGGTGAGTGTGGCCTTTCGATGACCCACCCGGCGGGTAGCTCAGCACGACAACCTGGACTGAACCAGTCAGCTCACCCCAACGAAGAGAACTTTTCAGTGTAACCGCCACAGCGACCCCCTAGTACGATACAGTGTAGATTTTGTTGGCGACCCATGACGTGTACGGCACGTGGAGGTACCCGCCCTGGTTGATGTTGACCCGCGCCCCATCTCGACTGATGAGCGAGAGGGTGCCGTCGAAGAAAGAAATACGGCCGGTCATGTGATGGATGCCCCGGCCGGTGTCATATACCACTGGAAACATCAGCTCGGCGTACTGCACGGTGCGCAGGTGTTCGGGGATAAAATACCCCAGCACGTTCCAGTCGCCGCCGATCACGTAGTCAAACGCGGCGCGCTTGAACACCAGCGAGCACTCAACCTTGAAGCCCTCGGGCACCGGTGTCAGCCAGAAGCCGTACTGATTCGGTGACCTGTCGGATCGCTCCCAACCGGGCATATTCAGCGGCGCGACTGTCTTGGTGCCAAGAACGTGCGCCCACTGTGCGCCATCTTTGCCATTGATGAGAGACGCCCGATAGATGCTGCGGTCTTTGTTCACATAAGCCATCGTCCCAAAAACCTGCTGCTTCGCCGGGGGTAAGCTCGCTGATTCTTGCATATCGATCATCGGGGCAATACGCTGGGCGTACCCGCGCTTCGTCGCTTGGGACAACACCTGTGACGGCTGGCGGTCGACCTCAACGAGCACGACGTGTTTCTTGCCGCCTGTGTTGTCGAGCGCATTCGTGAATGCCTGGATACTCACCGGCGCGGTCTCGGCCTTCGCCGGGTCAAAAGTCAGAGTGATGATGTATGTTGTTGGTTTCGTCACCGGCGGCAGCGAGACACGCACAGGTTTGTACAGGTGGTGATAGAACCCAGCAACAATCGCGTGTGCGTACCCAGACCCCTCGGGGGGTGAGATGATGCACTGGTCTAGTGCGTCGTCGAATCGAAATTGGTAATTGCCTGTGCCCTCGTCCAGTGTACCGTTGCCGATACCAAGGGTGACAGAGGCCCATTCTTCGGCGGTCAGCGGTGCATTCACCTTGGGGAAACTGACTTGTGCCTCATTAGCCATAGGGTCTTTCTCCTAAATAGTCGAGATGTGCGAGATGTCGGCGAACAGTTTGCGCATACGCACGTCGCGTAGATTTTCGTCGACAGAGCCAAGGGTCAGCGACACCGACCGGCTCTGGTACCCGTCCCACTCGATCTTTGCCTGGGTGACGGGCAATGTAGCGCGCACGCCGGGGGCGAGCACCGCCGTCACTAAATCACCGAGCTGAAAATCACGCCCAAACTTGAGGCGATCGGTCTCACGAAACTCCAGCTTCAGTGTCTGCTGGGATTCGCCCTTCGTCAATTCTTCGTTCGCGGCCTTCTCCAGGTCGGCGGCCTCGTCTGTGTCCCGCCGGTCTTTGAAGACCTCGATGCGTCGACCCCAGGTGTTGGCTCGTGTTCTTGACTCCAGTGTGCGGTTCGCGCCCTCACCCTGCCCGCCGACAACGACCGTGGTGGCGGTGGGGGCACTGTGGGTCAACTCCCAACCAAGAACCTCGCCGCCCTGAGGGGTGAAAACGACTGACCGGGCGCGAATCGTGGGTTTGCGGACTCGAATCACGTAGCCCTTCTTGAGGGGTACTGCCTCGAACACCACATCGCCTGCAGCGGCCAAATCTTGGCACACCGAGAGCAGGGGCTTCAATCGAGTCTCGACAGAGACCTCTTTGCCGACATCTTCGTACCGCACCGTCAACCCCGGCGCGCGCCGCTCGGGTAGGGCACCGATGCCTGCGTTCATCTCAATCAGCCCACCGATCACCCGGCCCGCTGAGCCACGCGCCCGGTAGTGAGAAACATCTTGTTCTTTCTCGCCCCGGACGGGGTTGGGATAGGTGACACGGTCGGCGAGAGTCTGTAGATCGCCGACACCGTTCACCACCCACTCGACGATGCCTTTTTCGTTCTTGCGGTGGATCTTCGTGAAATCACCCGCGAACTCAACGCCGGTGTCTCGACAGACAAGACCCCACGCCGGGTTTACGCGATCGAAGAATTGAGCCGAGAATGGGTCGAGGGTGCCCGTGAACGTCGTGGGGGTGTTTAGGCGAAGAACCGCCGCGAACTTCGTGAATCGAACCTGCCGCGAGAGATTCTTGGACGGGTCACGCAGAAAAGTAGAAATCATATGGGTCTACCCCTCGTATCCACTCAGGTACAGCGGCGTGTATGACAACTCGATGCGTGAGGCGTCGGCCATACCCGAACCAGACACGAGAATGCTGGACTCGCCGGGCGGTAGCTGGAACATCTCGGATCCATCACCCAACCGAGCATAAAGAGAATCGTCGGCGGGCTGGATCTGTCCACCACGAACATACGACAGACCGTAGGTGCCTGTGTCGATCGTGAGAGAATCACCCGGCGCGATTGTGCCCGAGAACCCCAACATGTTGTTGTCGCCATCTTGGATCTTCAGGTCAGTGATCGGCCCATGCACCGACCAGACCGGCGAGACCGGCCGGTCAGAATAAATCATGACCCGCTTGCCTGTAGCCACCGCAGAGGCGTCCAAGATAACGGGGAAGAACTTGTGGGTCTTCACCTGTTCGCCGCCCGAGATGAAGGGCTTCGAGTTAGTCTGTGTTCGCCAGACGAAGACCTCAGTCCAGCCCATCCAGTATGGTGAAAGCGCCACCAGCTTCAGACCGAAGGTGTACCAGAATTTGCGGTAAGTGTTGCCAAAATTGCCCTGCAGCCCTTCTTTGTACAGAACCCCGATGCGCCTAGAGTCTTTATTCTCGGGGGTGATCTCAAGAATACAGCCACCCCCGCCGGGGTGGACCATTCGCTGCAGCGCGGCCCAGTGCCGCATGACCTCATCTTGGTTCGCGCCCTGGATGTGGAGGGGTAGATAAATCTCGCGTTCTTTCACCCGAGTGCCCTGCAGAACCGAGCCAACCCCGCCGGGGTGCTCCACGGTCTTGTAGTCGAACTCGGGCAAGCCAAACCCCTCCACGCCCTCGAGGAGCGTGAAGGGGGTTTGCCCATTAGAGAACAGCACTATCGGGTCTTCTTGACCTGATGGGTCGACCAGGCGCACGATGGGTGCCCGATTAGCCATAATTCAGTGCCTCTTCTTGCCTGCGGCGACGCTCAATTGCCTCGGCCACCTCTTCGGCCGTGTAGCCTTGGACTGTGCCGATTGTCACGCCGCCCTTCTGTATCTTTTCTGTGTTCTCGGCGATCTTGTACATTCGATCCCACTGCGTCGAGGTCAGCACATAGTCTGGGTCTCGACGCTGGTGATCGATCACCTGCACGCCACGCTGGATCACACCGCCCTTGTCGAACAAGTATGGGCGAACACGACCACCATCATGGTACCCATGACCGTGACCGATGACTCCCAACATATCGCTGTACCCATAGCGGGCCTTGGCGTAGCGCATACCAGCGACGAGGTTCGCCAGCGGGTCGAGTCGGTTATTCGGCAGCGATGGATCGCGGAAGGCCGCGAAGGTCGCACCGATCACCTGCACCAGACCCATGGCCAGATCGCCCGTGATGGTGTTGATGTCGACGTAGCCGCTCTGGGTCACGTTCGGGTCACCATTCGACTCGGACTGGATCTGCGAGAGCCATGCGTTGACGTAAGGTTCTGAGGTCGGCAACCCGGCGATACCAAGTGCCTGCACCACAGTGTCACGCCAGCGAAGAACGCCGCCATTCGAGTCAGCGACCCGAACAGCTTCGCCGTGGTCTTTGCCGTCTTCGTTCTTGCCTTTGAGTGTTTCTTTCACCCAATTCGCCGCGCCGTCGATCATGGTGATCGCGCCGCCACGCATCAGTTCACCTGGGAAACCGAGGTATTTCGATGTGATGCTATCGATGACGCCCTTCAGCGGCTCGATGACCGTGTCGAGAACCTTGCCCGCAGCAGAACCAACAAACTCACGGCCTGCCTTCCACAGGTCGGAGTTGATGACGGCACCGCCGATGGACTCAACGAGACCACCCTCAGCGTACCCGCCGACCCCGGCCGGTAGACGACCGGTTCGGTTGATGTAGTCCAGAACACCGGGGTTTTCTTGCTCGAATCGACGCCGCGATGACTTCTTCACGACAAATTCGTCGGCGTGGACGATACCGGCCGGTTGGTACTTCGACCCAGGGCCAGTCCACCCGCCGGTCGCCCAACCAGACAAGTCGATGGTGGGCAGTTTGTCGATGTGGAATTTGTCGGCGAGGTCGTTGAAGTGCCGAATGAAGCCGTCATTGACGACGGTCTGGAGAACGAACTTGACTGGCGCCTTGACTACCTCTTGGATCGCCTTCCAGGCCTGATCGATGGCCTTCACGGCTTTGTCGAAAGCCTGTGGAATCTTGTTCGTCACCCAGTCCGACAAGGTGTCGAACACAGGCTTGATCCACTGCTCCCAGCCGGTCTTGATTGTGCTTGAGATGCTGTCCCAAGCGGGCTTGATCCAGTTATCGTACAGATACCTGAAGAACTTGCCCAGAGTGTCTATGGCTAGGTTGAAGGCCGGTAGAATGTTGTTCTGGAACCACTGGTACACAACATCGATCGCCTTCTGTATCTGATCCCAGACTGGCTTGATGATGTTGTCGTGCAGCCACCTGAACGCGTCGCCGAAGACCTTCAGCGCAAAATTCCAAGCGGGCTGGATGTAGGCGTTCCACCAGTCAATCACAAACTGGATAACCTGCTGGATGCCGTCCCAGACGGGCTTGATGATGTTCAGATAAACCCAATTGAAAATCTCGCCATAAGTCTTCAAGGCGAGATTCCAGGCAGGTACCAGAGTGTTGTTCCACCAATCCAGCACAAACTGGATCGCGGCCTGGATCCACTGCCACACCGGCTTGATGGCGTTCTCGTAGAGCCAGACGAACAAGTCGCCGTATGTCTTCATCGCGAAATTCCAGCCGGGGACGAAGACATTGTTCCACCAGTCAAAGACAAACTGGATCGCGGCCTGGATGCCCGCCCAGATTGGTTTGATGATGACTTCGTACAGCCACCCAAACACAGGGGCCAAGACGTTCTGGATCGACCAGACTAGCCCATCCCACAGGGTGAGTAGAACCGCAAGAACGACCACGATCGCGGTCTTGATGCCCGTCCACACAGGCACAACGATTGTCTCGTAGAACCAGGTGAAGACAGCGGCAACCACGTCGATCGCCGCCTTGATGAAGGTCGAGATACCCTCGAACACCGGCCGGATGATGTTCTCATACAGCCAGGTGAAGATCTGCCCATATACCTGGAACGCGAACTGTACACGTGGGATGTATGTGCCGACGAACCAATCGATGAAAGAACCAATGAGTGACATGATCCAGTCCCACACAGGCTTCACGTAGTTGTTCCAGAGACCCAGAAACCAGTTGCCTATGGCCTGCAGGCCCGCGATGATGACAGGCATGACGTTGCCGTTGAACCAATCAACGAAGTTACGAATCACGTCGCCGATGAAGTTGAACACCCCATCGATGATATCGCGAAACCACCCGAAGTTCTGGTACGCCAAGATGACAGCCCCGATGATGAGGCCAAAAATACCCAGCCAAGCAAAGGTCGCCGCTTTAGCCGCGATCTGTGCACGGGTCAAACCAAGAATCGTACCGGTCTGGATACCAGTGATGACCTGCCAGGCAGTGGTGGCTGCGGTACCGAGGGCGACAGCAGCGTTATAGACACGAAACGCCGCGACCGCGATTAAGATACCCTCGGCGAACGGCATCCAGATATTCGCCTTGTCTGCGATAAGGCCAACAAGCTTGCCGACATTTTCGCCCAGGTCATGGAGAAATTGGTTCGTACCGTCGTCGGGCTTGATACCAACCAGACCGTCGAAAAAGTCCTTGATGCCGCTCCCAATGTCTTTTAGCACTGGAAATACATCGTCGCGAAGAACAGGTAGAATGGAGTCAATGAAGTACGCCTTGAGCTTCTCATAGAGAGTGCGGAGAGCGAAAGCCAGCTGCTCCATCCAGCCGGCGAATCCAGAACTTGTGACGTCGCCGTCGAATGCCTTCCAGGCCTCGACGAATGCCTTCACCCCGCCGGCGAGTGAACCGAAAGCAGGCAGAAGGTTGTTCGCCATGAAGCCGACAATCGCCGACGCGACAGGCAGAAAAGCTTCACCCATGACCGCCGACAGGTCGGCCCACTGGGCCTTCAGCACCTGAGTCTTGTGCTGGAACGTGTCGCTCTCGCGCATGAAGTTGCCCTGGGCGTCAGCCGACTGCTTGAACAACAGCGACTGGACGATGAGCTGCTTCTGCTGTGAGTCAAACGCCCCGCCGGTCTTCTGTATGCCGAGACGTAAGCCCTCTTGAGTCAGGGCGGCATCATTTAGGCTGATGCCGTAGCGCTCGATTGGATCCATCTCGCCACGCAAGGCCGCCGATATGGCCTCGATCGCATCAGCGGTGGTGCCGCCATACATCGAGGCGAGGTCGGCACCGAGCTTGATGAGATCATTTGTCTTGCCGCCAAGTTCGCTCATCGGCGTACCGGCGTTCTTCATCATCGAGCCAAGCACCGAGGCGAACTGGTTGTATTCGTTCTTGCTGATACCCACCGCAGTGGATGCAGAATCAGCCCATGAATGCATCTGGGCGGATGAACCTTTGAACACAGCGTCGACTGCACCGACCGACTGCTCTAAGTCACCGGCCTCTTTGATGAAGTTGCGGGTGAGGGCAGAAATCTGCTGGATGCCGGCAAAAGCCAGCGCACCACCGATCGCCACCTTGAACGCAGAGCCAAAACGACTACCGGCCTCGCGGCCACCGGCCTCTGCGTGGGTCGAGGCCCCAGAGAACATGCCGCGAAAACTACCCGACACCTTCTCTTTCAGACCAGAGAGCGCGCCAGAGAATCGAGTTGCCGATGAGTGACCTTCAGCTTCGGCGGCAGCCGATGTGCCACGAAAAGCACCAGTCAGAGAGCCACGTATCGAGCTGGCGGCACCAGAGAACGACGACCCCACCGCAGAAGCGGTACGGCCCGCGCCGGTCGCCACAGTCGAAAACGCCCCAGAAAAGTCACCACGAAAAGCAGATGCGGCAGCAGAACCCACACCACTGAAGGCGGTGCGTGTAACCGAGGCCGCCCGGCCCGCGCCGGTGGCGACGGTGTCGTACGCGCCACGGGCCGTCGACCCCAGACGCGACAGCACCCCGCCGGTCTCTCCAGTCGCACGGGCCACCTGACGCATAGCGTCTGATGCCTGATTCGCTGGAGCGAAGAGCGCAGTCGATGCGCTTCGAGTCGCGTTGTTCAGTGCCGCCTGGGACGACTTCAGCGCCTCGTTGTGGGCGGTGATCTGTGCGACACCCCGCCGGGAAACCTCAGTGTATCGCTCTCGCGCCACAGAGAGTCGGTCTTGCGCCGCGAGAATCTGTGACTCGCTCGCGTTGCCGCGCGCCTTCACCTCAGCCAGCCGGGCCTCGGCTATCTCGACCTTGCGTGCCGCTGCAGCCCGCTGTGCCGCCACCCGCTCTGAGGTAGCGGCGAGCTTATTCTCGGCGGTCTCGACCTTCTCTTGCAGGCCGGTGATGTCTGCGTCGGGCTTTGTTGATCGAATGCCCTCGCGCAGGTTCGAGCCAATGTTCTTGCCTGTGGTGGTCGCGAATTTCTCAGACGCCCGCAGCTCAGCCCCGATCTGTTTCGCCAGACCTCGGGTCTCAGCAGCGAGCGTTATATACGCGGTGGCTAACTCGATAGATGCCACAAAGCAGCCCCTTTCTCTTGGATCTAGCGGGTAAGAACAGAAGCGAAATCTGCGCCGGTGTGCTCATCGATGATCGACACTGTAACACGGGCGTCCTCAGCACGACCGATCTTCTTCTCGTCCACAATGTCGCGCTCGTCGTACGGTCGCTTGATTCTCTTCGGAAAATCTGACCGCTTCGCGCCAGAGGCATTGCCGCGCTGGACGTTGCCTGTGGCCAAAAGCTCGAGCATTGTGACCAGCTCGTCGTAGCCGGGCAATGACCACACCCACTCTTTCGGGTTCAAGGCACGAGACAGTGGCCCCCACGGGGGTGCACACGAGAGAAGAGATATAACCTCGTCCCACGTGTGTACTTCACCGATTGAGTCCCAGTGGATGCCCGCCGGGGTGAGCTCGGCGAGCACCGCTTCAGTGTGGGTGTGGTATAGCTCAATGGTGGCTAGGATTTTGGGAGGGTTGCGACCTGCCCTGATCCCCACGCATCGATGAAGGCGCGGGTTTCTTCGCCGTCGAGGTCAGCAAAAGCCTCGATCTCTTCTTCGGCCACACCGGCCGAACGTAGCCACTCATAGAACTCACCGAACCGGCCCGCGTCCAGGGCGACCGCCAGCTTCTGCGGCATGTTCTTCGCGCTGGGGAAGGTGAACTCTTCTTCATAGATCGGGGTGGTGAACTTCACCATGGTGTAGCGCTTCTCGCCCTTACGGGTAA
>RBWB01582116.1_pt1 | contig 16816 bp, 9 predicted proteins | sample 2014201 | NCBI WGS metagenome assembly RBWB01 (sample SAMN10133834, study PRJNA383868) | Human oral metagenome, whole genome shotgun sequencing project. | isolation source: supragingival plaque isolated from 88 juvenile twins | host: Homo sapiens | place: Australia
CCAAAAACATCAAGGACCCCATCGCGGACTTCGCGCGCCAACGCTACAAGGTCGGCGGTGGTGGCGTTGCCGCGGTTCGTTAACGCCAAAGTATGTTTGGTGGACAGCCGAGCAGCGGCACCCTCACCAGGATGCCCTTTGGTGAACCCGGCGCGGTCAATGAGCCAGGCTGCGGAGAGTTTGCGCTGGTCGTCACCTACGTCGAAGCATGGCATGCGTTCGGCATCATCGGCCCCACGCAGCTCGGCGGCCACGGCGCGGACTTTTTCAGCCAACGCCGCAGAAACAATCGGGTTGGTAAAGAAGGACCCAGCTGACCAGGTGTCGTGGTCGGACGGGTCGTAGACCATGCCTTTTCCTCGGCGTAGTTCTAGTACCGCCTCGCGCACCTCCCCCACCGGTCGCCGCGCCCCAGAAGCCCCAGAACCCTCAGAACCCGAAACCCCCAATGTCCGCGCAAGCTCCCCGAATCGCAGAGGCGCAGATAGCCCGTCCACACTTAAAGCGAGTTCGATCTCCAATACAACCGCTCTGGAGGTGTGTTTGAGGTTGGAGTGTCGGTAACTCAAATCCAGCTCAGAAGCGGGCACCCACACATCTTCCCCTGCCGAACGATCCCACAGCCGAACACGAGTGAGCACGTCGGAGATTTCCGCCCCGTAGGCACCAACGTTTTGCACGGGCGTGGCACCCGCGGAGCCGGGAATGCCGGAGAGGCATTCGATGCCGCCGAGCCCAGCATCCACAGCAGCAGCGACCACGGAATCCCAGACGGCACCGGCTTCTGTGCGCAAAATCCCGCTGTCGGGGTCGATGTGAATGTTGTCGCATTCTAGGACGACGGCAACCACGTCAACGGGACCATCAGCAATAACGAGGTTGGACCCGCCGCCGATAATGAGCAGCGGCACCTGGTGGGCGTCGAGAAGCGATACGACGTCTATGACTGCCTGCGTGGATGCACACCGCACGACGGCGCGTGGCTGCCCCCCAAGGTGCAGGGTGGTGAGGTCGGCGAACTGGGTGGCGGTGTCGATGGTGGCACCGGGGATGCTGGATAGTTTTTGGGTTACTAATAGGTCGGACACACCTTTAACGGTAGTCTGTACACATGGCAACGCGTACCGAAACTTCTGTAACTATCAATTTTCCGCCCGCAAAGGTGCATGAGGCCCTGACGAATGCTGACTACTGGGCCTACAATGTGGCGAATCTGAGCACGGAACCCGGCGAGGTTCATGAGATCACCAGCACTGACGGCGGCGCTGAGGTTGTGCTGTACGAGATCATGCCGATGGAGCTGCTTCCCGAGGCTGTGCGTGCGATGATCAGCCAGTCGTTGAAGATTAAGCGCGTGTACACCATTGGCGCGCTAGCCGACGGCGCTGCAAAGGCGTCCTACACCGCAGATGTGAAGGGTGCCCCGGTGGATTTCAAGGGCGATATTGAGCTGTCCGGCGACGATGCGTCCACCACCCTGTCCTACGCCAACGAAGTGAACGTGACCATTCCGTTCATGGGCCCCGCGATTGAGCCGAAGGTTGCCGAAGCCCTCAGCGAACTGGTGGCCAACGAGGCCGCTCTGACCGAGAAGTGGATTTCGGAAAACCTCTAACACACGTTTGTGGCTGATCACGCCCATAATCTGCGTGCCACGTTCGGAGATCACCAACGCACTCGTCGGCAGGCTACTCGAAGCACCCGCCCGGTGGGTGTGATCACACGCGGCACAACGAATGTGAATCGATTGCGCCGCTGCGACCGCTGGATGGTTCATCATCCCACGGTGCAGCGGTGCCTTTCGCATGCCTCCATCCACGACGCTCCCCTGGCCATTGATGTGGGGTACGGTGCCTCTCACACCACCACCTGCGAGTGGGCCATCTGGCTGCGCCGCCTGCGTGCCGATGTCTCCGTGCTCGGCCTGGAGATTGATCCCGCCCGCGTGCTGCCACCCCGCGACGGCGTGCACTTTGCCGTGGGCGGGTTTGAGCTGGCGGGCCACCGCCCGAATCTGGTGCGGGCGTTTAATGTACTGCGTCAGTACGATGTCTCCCAGGTTCACGACGCCTGGCAGCTGGTGTGTTCCCGACTCGCCCCCGGTGGGCTGTTTGTGGAGGGCACCTGCGACGAGCTGGGCCGCCGCTGCTCCTGGGTATTATTGGACGCGGACGGCCCGCAGTCCCTCACGCTGGCTTGGGATCCGAATCACACCGCCCGCCCCTCTGACCTGGCCGAACGGCTCCCTAAGGCCCTTATTCACCGAAACGTCCCCGGCGAACCCATCCACAACCTGCTGCGCATGGCCGACGACGCCTGGGACCGCGCCGCCGCCTGGGCCACCTACGGTCCGCGCATCCGCTGGCGGGAGGCGCGCCGCCTGCTTATCGACGCCTCGGTGCCCCTCACCCCGATTCGCCGCCGAGTCCGCGACAACCTGCTCACCGTACCGTGGTCTTTTGTGAGTGGCGATCAGGTGTAGTGCGAGTAGCGCGTTGCTGAAGATTCAGGAAAACTAGATTGGGTGAAAAAGTTACTTGTTGGTCTTGTTGTTGCTTTCCTCCTCATCGCTGGTATTGCCGAGGGCGGTACCCGGTGGTACGTGTCCCAGCAATTGAAAGCCGATTCGGGTGAGGGGGCCAGCGTCAGCTTCGGGGCCTACCCGGTTGTGGCCACGCTGGTCACGGGGAATGTGAAGCATGTGGACATGGACCTGCCGTCCACCTTGAAGATCGACTACCCCGACGGCACCAACAGCGCCCCCACCGTGACGGGCAGCCCCGCGTCCACGGTGAAGATCCGCAATCTTTCCCTGAAGGACCGCAACAATCCCGTCGCCGGGTCCATGCTGTTGGATACCCGACTGACCGACGAGTTCATGCTCGCACAGGTGCAATCCGCAATAGCGGAACAAGCAGCAGGCAACACCAACAATGGCTACGCGGGCGCGCTGATCCAAAGCCTTGTGCGCGTCACCGGCATCACCTCGCACCCGAATGACGGCACTGTGAGCGTCGAGTTCACCGACGGTGCTGCCACGCTGACGCTGCGCCCCAGTGCTGCGGACGGACAGCTGCAGTTCCAGGCGGAACGGGCCGCCTTGTTTGGGGTGGAGCTGCCCAAGGAGATGTCGGAAGCCATTACTAATAGTCTGCGGGAGAGCGCCAGCAAGATGGCCGGGGGGCTGAACGTGGAGAGCGTGTCGGTGGAAGATAAGGCAGTTGCCCTGCGCCTGACCGGCACGAACGTCAATTTCAGCGAGATTAGCGATAACTCACAGCAGAAGTAGCCCCGGCCTTCAGCCTGCCCAGTTTGCCCCTGCCCTAATACGCAGATAAGATACACATTAATAAATCGTTATCTTTTTCTTACATGCGCCAAAGGGGCTGAGCTGTGTGAGACCTTTTTCATTCCGCTACCTGATCCCAGAAATAGTATTACTAGCTGCGGGTATCGGCATGTACTGGGTGGGCATCGCAGGAACAAGACCCGACGGGCAGTCTCATGTTCTGTACCCGCTGCTGTCAACCTGGGGCAGCGGCATTACGGTGCTCGTGGTGCCCATCGCGCTTGTATCCACGCTGTTTTTCGGGCCACGCAGCAGGAAAGCCAACCTGATTCTCATGTATTGCGGCATGGTGCTGTTTGTGGTGAGCCAGTGGGTCATGATGGCCGACAGCACCCAACCCATCACCGCACACCCGGGTTTCTTCTTAAGCGGCTGCGGCTTTGGAATGCTGTATTCCTCGGGCACATCCCTGATGCTGCACTGGTTTAATCAGGAGCGCCATCAAGAACCTTTGCTGCTGCTGACACTCCAAGACGGGTCGCACCGGCAGCTACCAACGCTTGCGCATCATCCCAGGTACGTATTCCACCAGAAGCCTTGATGCCCATCTGCCCACCCACGGCATCATTCATCACGCGCACTGCCTCCACTGAAGCCCCGCCCGCAGGGTGGAACCCAGTGGAGGTTTTCACGTAGTCAGCACCGGCGGCAAGTGCCGCGCGGCAGGCGGTAGCCAGGGCGTCGTTACTGAGCACCGCCGATTCCAGAATGACCTTCAGCACCACCGGGTGCGGCACAGCCTCGCGCACGGTAGCGATTTCAGAGATGAGGGCATTGCTGTCCCCCGCCTGAGCTGCGGCAATATCCACCACCATATCAATTTCCGACGCCCCGAACTGCACCGCCAGCCGGGCCTCTGCCGCCTTCACCAGCACATGATGCTTGCCGGACGGGAACCCACAGACAGTGGCCACCGTCAGGCCAGCCTGGGCGGCTTTCTCCGTGGCATGCAGCAGAGACGGGGACACGCAGACGGCACCCACCCCGAGAGAGATGGCGCTATCGATCAGGTGCCCCACATCGGCAGCGGTGGCTTCGGGCGAGAGCAGGGTGTAGTCCATGATGCGGGCGAGTTGTTCGCGGCTGGGTTGTGTGGTTCGGTCCAGATCCATAAGGCTCAAGAATAGCCGCCTTTTTCTGGCACAATGGCACTCGTACAGTATCCAGGGTGCAGCACAATACGGGAAGCGGTGGGCCAATGAGGGAGCGTTCAGAAACACAACAACGCCTAGTGGAAGCCGCCCGCATTGTGATGATTAACTCCGGCATTGAGGGCTGTACACAACAGCGCATCTGCAAAGAAGCCGGGCTGACCAGGGGTGCCTTCTATTCCAACTACGCCACCAAAGAGGAACTTTTCACCCACGTGGCGCGGGACGCTTACGCCCGGATTATTGAACGCCTCGACGAGATCGTGGAACGCTGGGCAGCACAGCCCTCAACACAGCCCGGCGGCCAGCCGGAAGTGAAGGTCGCGGAGTTCCTGGGCAGCGCACAGGTAGAACTGGGTCTGAACAGGGAGTTTTTCATACTGCACAATGAGCTGCTGTCGCGGGCGGCGCGGGAACCGGAGTGGGCACTGCAGTTCCGGGAAATCAACCGTGATTTTGTGTTGCGTGTCGCTCAGGTTTTGGAGCTTATTGTGAACGAGGTCGGCCGCACCTTAGATCGCCGCCCAGAGGCGGTGGCGCAGGCGGTTATTGGCATTGCATTGCGGGTTACGGGAGTTTCCGCCTGGAAAACAGAACTTATTAATGATAATGACACTTTTGAACCGCGCGGCACAATGCTTGAAGCCGACGATATTGTGGACATGATCCTTACTTTATTATTTGCATGTTCCAAGCCAATGGTGTAATGCTGCGGGGGCTGCAACATCGGGGACGTGGGGGGCGTCGTTAAGCGCACACGCAGGGACGATGGAAAATAACGACCACCAACCCCGCACCAAGCACCACCTGCACACATGAGTTTTTATTAACCAAGCAGGGACGATACATTTATGTATTCGACGCTGAAAGTAAGCCTTGTTAGCATTCGGGAAAACACGTTTGTCACACATGAGGAGTTTGCGTGAACTTGCCGTCTTTGCTTCCTTTGCATGCCTTTGAAAGCCCCGCGTTGTTGTTCGCGGGGCAAGCGTCTCCCTGGCAGGAGGCTCTCCGGGGTGCTGAGGATCCTCGACTGTTGTCGCTACTGAATGCCGCTGAGCGTCGCGTCGCCGCCTACGCACGGGAGCGCGCCAGCGCCGTGCCCGGCGCGGATGCCCGGTTGAAGGATTTGATCACCAATCCGGATGCCTCCCTGTCAGTCGATGTGGATACGCTTCCTGCGGTGAGTGTGCCTGGGATTGTGTTGTCGCAGGTTGCGGCTGTGTTGCATCTTCAGGATGCTGGTTTGGATGTATCAAAGACCGCACTCATCGGGCATTCCCAGGGCAGCCTGGGCGTGGCCGCAGCGGAGGCCATCGCGGCGGACACCAGCGGTAAGGCCGTGGAGGAGAACACTGCGCTGGTGGATGTGGTGGCGTTTGCCCTGCTGATGGGCACTGCTGCCACCCTGCGCGCGCAGGAATTGGGCACGCACGCGGGGGATTCCTGGATGTTGAGTGTCCGTAATGTGCCGCGCGAGGCTGTTGAGGGCGCCATTGCGCAGGTCAAGGACACGGAATTGGCGCTGCGTAATGGCCACACGCATTTTGTGATTGCGGGTGCGCCTGCGGCATTGCGCCAGGTGGAGAGCCTGATTGAGCAGGCTGCGGAGAAGCATAACGCGGAGCTGGATGATAAGCGTTCGGGCGGTACTCGGGTGGAGCCGCTGTTCAACGAACTCAAGGTTTCCGCGCCGTTCCACTTCACGGCAATGCAGCCCGGTGCGGACCGCGCCGCCGAGTGGGCCTCCGCGCTTGGTTTGACGGTATCCGCCCAGGCCCTTGCCGAAGACATTCTGGTCAAGCACCACGATTGGCCCGCAGAGTTGTCGGCGCTGACCACCAGCACCGAGATCACCCACGTGCTAAACACCGAGCCGGGTCACGGCCTGGCCCGCATCACCGCCAAGCTTCTCGACGGCCGCGGCATCACCCTCGTTGCCGCTGGTACCGCTGCAGATCGCGACAAGCTGGTCACTCCCGGTACCACCATCCCGCAGGAGGACACCTGGGAGCGGTTCGCCCCGAAGCTGGTGGAGTTGCCGGACGGCAGCGTGAAGGTTGTCACCGCGTTTAGCCGCCTGACCGGCTACTCCCCAATCCTGCTGGCGGGCATGACCCCCACCACCGTGGACCCGGATATTGTCGCAGCAGCCGCTAACGCTGGTTTCTGGGCCGAGTTGGCCGGTGGTGGCCAGTATTCGGAGGAAGTGTTCACCAAGAATCGTGACGGCTTGGTGGCCCAGCTGCAACCGGGCCGCGCAGCGCAGTTCAACTCCATGTTCTTCGACCGCTACATGTGGAACCTGCAGTTTGGCGCGCAGCGTATTGTTTCGCGCGCCCGCGCCGCAGGCACCTCCATCAACGGCGTGACCGTGTCCGCCGGTATCCCCGAGTTGGAGGAAGCTAAGGAGCTGATCCAGAGCCTGCACGAGGATGGCTTCCCCTACATCAGCTTCAAGCCGGGCACCGTGGAGCAGATTCGTTCTGTCTTGGAGATCGCCAAGGACAACCCGGATGCCATGATCATCATGCAGGTGGAGGACGGCCACGCTGGCGGCCACCATTCCTGGGTGAACCTGGATGACCTGTTGCTGGCCACCTACGGCGAAATCCGCCGTCAGCCGAACGTGGTGCTGTGTGTGGGCGGTGGCATTGGCACCCCGGAGAAGGCCGCGGAATACCTGACGGGTTCCTGGGCTACCCAGTACCACGCCCCCGCCATGCCCGTGGACGGCATTTTGGTGGGCACCGCAGCCATGACCGCCAAGGAGGCAAAGACGTCTCCGCAGGTCAAGAAGCTGCTCAAGGACACCCCTGGTGTGGATCCCAACGATCGCGGCGGCTGGGTCGGCCGTGGCGAGTCCCGTGGTGGCGTGACCTCCGGCCTATCGCACCTGCACGCGGACATGTACGAGGTGGATAACGCCTCCGCCGCGTGTTCCCGCCTGATTTCCTCCATTGAGCCCAGCGACGAGGCTGTGGCTGCCCGGCGCGATGAGATTATTGCCGCGCTGAATAAGACGGCGAAGCCGTATTTCGGTGATCTGGAGGAGATGACCTACGCCGAGTGGCTGCAGCGTTTTGTGGATTTGGCGTACCCCTGGACGGACCCGACCTGGCCGGATCGCTTCTTTGATTTGCTGCACCGCGTGGAGGCCCGCCTGTCGGATGTGGATCACGGCCCGGTGGTCACGTTGTTCCCCACCCTGGAGGATGCGGAGGATGGTCCGGCGGCCGTCGAGAAGCTGCTGTCGGAGTACCCGCAGGCCCGCGAGCTGAAGGTGGGTGCCCGCGACGCTGCGTGGTTTATTGGCCTGTGCCGCAAGCACCACAAGCCGATGCCGTGGGTGCCCGCCATTGATGCGGACCTGGCACGCTGGTGGGGCTTGGATACCCTGTGGCAGTCTCAGGACGAGCGCTACTCCGCTGATGCTGTGCGCGTGATCCCGGGCCCGGTGTCGGTGGCCGGTATTGATCGTATCGACGAGCCGGTGGCTGACCTGCTGGGTCGTTTTGAGCAGGCATGCACAGACACCCTCAGTGCGAACAGCACACCCGCGAAGGTGTTTGCCCGCCTGGGCGAGGTCGCCGACGGCGAGGAACTGCTGCGCACCGCGCCACATATCGTGTGGCATGGCCATTTGATTGATAACCCGGCACATGCGCTGGCACCGGAGGCCGTGGACATCATCGCCCCCACCGATCCCACCAGCGACGTGTGGACCATCCGCGTGCTGGCCGATTCCGTGTGGGACGACCTGGACCCCGGCGCGAAGAAGCCCTATGTGGTCACCCAGGTGGACATTCCGGTGGCGTTGTCCGAGGCCACGGCCACGGGCGCATCCCCGGTGGTGGATCACGACGCCCTGCCGGACGCCGTGTATGGCCTGCTGGCCGCCGTCGCGGGCGTGGGTTCCACCTCCGCTGCGGGCGACAGCATTGATTCCCTGCCCACGGTGGAGCCGAAGGAAGGCACCACGTTTGGCGTGGTGCGGGATTCCTTCACCCTGCCCGCAACCCTGCTCACTCAGCACACCGCCGTGTCGGGCGCGGGCATTCCGTTGGGCGACCTGGATGGGGAGGCACTGAACGCAGGCACCGCCGATGCGCTGGTGGGTCCCTGCTGGCCCGCCATCTACGCCGCCCTGGGTTCTGCGTACCTGCCTGACGGCTATCCGGTGATTGAGGGCCTGCTCAACGCCGTGCACCTGGATCACTGCGTGGAGCTGCTGGTTCCGCTGGAGGAGCTGGCCAATTCCCGCACCATCCAGGTGGAGGCCCAAACCTCCCCGTTGGAGGAATCCGCATCGGGACGCATTGTCACCGTCAACCTGACGCTCACCTCCGAGGGTGAGGTTGTCGCCCGGCTTGTGGAGCGTTTTGCCATCCGCGGCCGCGTGACCAGCACTCAGGCACCGTCGCTGGCACCCAACTGGGGTGGAGTCGACGTGGAGATTGTGGACACTCCGCGCCACTTCCTGCGCCGCGCCGTGGTCACCGCGCCCGCCGACATGACCCCCTTCGCCATGGTGTCCGGCGACTACAACCCGATCCACACCTCCACCAACGCCGCCCGTCTCGTGGGCCTGGAGGCTCCCCTGGTGCACGGCATGTGGCTGTCGGCCACCGCGCAGCACCTGGCTACCGCTGGTAAGCGCCCCTCCCGTCTCATCAGCTGGACCTACTCCATGTTCGGCATGGTGCAGCTTAACGACGCCGTGGACATCACCGTTGAACGCATCGGCCGCTCCGCCCGCGGCGCCATCTCTGCCGTGGAGGTTACCTGCCGCGTGGACGGCAACGTGGTGTCCCGCGGCCAGGCGCTGCTTGCACCGCCCACCACCGCCTACGTGTACCCGGGCCAGGGCATCCAAAGCCCCGGCATGGCTTCGGGCGACCGTTCTGCCTCCGCTGCGGCCCGCGCCGTGTGGGAGCGCGCCGATTCCCACACCCGCAACGAACTCGGATTCTCCATCGTGCAGATCGTGGACGAGAACCCGACCGTCCTGCGCGTGGGCGAAACCGTGTTCCGCCACCCCAAGGGCGTGCTGTACCTGACGCAGTTCACGCAGGTGGCTCTGGCCGTGGTGGCCTACGGCCAAACCGAACGCCTCCGCGAAGCAGGCACCATTGTGCCCGGCTCCCTCTACGCGGGACACTCCCTGGGCGAGTACACGGCACTGGCCTCGCTGGCCAACATCTTCGACCTGGAAGCCGTGATCGACATTGTGTTCTCCCGCGGCTCCGCCATGCACTCCCTGGTTGAGCGCGATGCCGCTGGACGCTCCAACTACCGCCTGGGCGCGCTGCGCCCCAACATGTTCGGGCTGAGCGACGCGGAAGTCGTGGACTACGTTGCTGACATCGCCGAACGCACCGGGGAGTTCCTGGAGATTGTGAACTTCAACGTGGCTGGCCAGCAGTATGCCGTGGCCGGCACGGTCGCCGGCCTGAAGGCCCTGGCTGCGGACGCCCAGGAGCGCGGCGGAAAGCGCGCCTACGTGGAAATCCCCGGCATTGACGTGCCCTTCCACTCCCGCGTTCTGCGCCCCGGAGTCCCGGCGTTTGCCGACAAGCTGGATTCGCTGCTGCCAGAAGAACTGGATGTGGACGCCCTGGTCGACCGCTACGTGCCGAACCTGGTGGCTCGCCCCTTCGAGCTGACCCGCGACTTCGCCGAAGCAATTCTGGATGTTGTTCCCTCCGAACCGCTGAAGAAACTGCTGGATAGCGGCGAGTTTGAACGCCAGGCCACTGACTCTCCCGCCAAGCTTGCCCGCGTGCTCATGATTGAGCTGTTGAGCTGGCAGTTCGCCTCCCCGGTCCGCTGGATTGAGACGCAGGATCTGCTGATCAACGAGGCGAAGGTGGAGCACATTGTGGAGGTTGGTTTGGCCTCTGCACCCACGCTGGCCAACCTGGCCGCCCGCACCCTGGATCTTGCGGAGAACGCTGGCGCATCGGTGCGCGTGTTCAACGTCGAGCGCGACGCGGATGCCGTGAACCTGGCCGATCCGAAGTCCGCTCCGGTGGTGGAGGAAGCCGCCCCCGAGGCCGAGGAAACACCTGCTGAGGCAGCTCCGGCCGAGGCACCCGCTGAGCCTGCACCCGCCGCTGAGGCTGCTCCGGCACCCGCTCCCGCCGCACCGACGGGTGGCTCTCCCGCTGGTGAGCTGCCGTTTACCGCTGCGGATGCGATCATGTTCCTGTTTGCGGTGCAGAACAAGGTGCGCCTGGACCAGATCGCGGGTAGCGACACCACGGAGACCCTCACCAATGGCGTCTCTTCCCGCCGTAACCAGCTGCTCATGGACATGTCCACCGAGCTGGGTGTGCCCACCATTGATGGTGCGGCAGAGGCGGACGTCGATACGCTGAAGGCCCGCGTGGCCACCGCCGCCCCCGGCTACCGTGCGTTCGGCCCGGTGCTGTCGGAGGTTGTGCGCGGTCGCCTGCGTACCCTGACGGGCCAGGCGTCGCAAAAGCCCGCCTACATTCGTGACCGCGTGACCGGCGCTTGGGGCCTGCCCGAGTCGTGGGCGGTGCACGTGGAGGCCGAGCTGGTGCTGGGCACCCGCGACGGCGAGTCCGTGCGCGGTGGCGATGCCGGTACCCTGCCCTCCGACAATCCCTCCTCCAAGGCCGCCCTGGATGCGCTTATCGACGCCGCAGTGACCAACGTCGCTGCCGCGCACGGCGTGTCCGTCTCCCTGGGGAGCGGTGATGCTGCCGGTGGCGGCGGCGTGGTTGATTCTGCTGCTCTGGATGCCTACGCCGATACCGTCACCGGCCCGGAAGGTGTGCTCGCTGCTACGGCGCGCACCATCCTGGACCAGCTGGGGCACCTCACCCCCGAACCTGCGGAACCCGAAACCTCTGACACCGCCCTCATCGACGCGGTGGAGGCCGAGCTGGATCCGCAGTGGTTCAAGATGGTCACCCCCACCTTCGACGAACAGCGCGCCGTGCTTTTCGACGACCGCTGGGCCAGCGCCCGCGAAGACCTCGCCCGCCTAGCAAACGGCGCCGACATTGCCGTGCAGCGTTTCGCCGGAACCGGTGAGGTTGTAGCAAAACAGGCCGCATGGTGGGCTGGACAGACCTCCGACAAGAAACTGGCTCAGACCCTTACCTCGGTGTCCGAGATTGCCACCCAAGAGCCCACCGAGCCGTGGGTCGAGGATGTTGCCCTGGTCACCGGCGCAGCCCCCGGCTCCATCGCCGGTGCGTTGGTGGAGAAACTGCTGGCAGGCGGCGCAACCGTCATCATGACGGCCTCCAACGTCAACGATGCCCGCAAGGAATACGCCCGCACCCTCTACGCCAACAACGCTTCCGCCCACGCGAAGCTGTGGCTGGTGCCCGCCAACATGTCCTCCTTCCGTGACGTGGATTCCCTGGTGGAGTGGATTGGCACCGAGCAGAAAGTCACCGTGGGTAAAGACGTGAAGGTCACCAAGCCCGCGTTGACCCCCACCCTGGTATTCCCCTTCGCCGCACCCCGCGTGTCCGGCAGCCTGGCCGATGCCGGCCCCGCTGCAGAAAACCAGGCACGCCTGCTGCTGTGGAGCGTGGAACGCACCATCGCCGGTGTCGCAGATCTTGCCTCCCGAGGTGTTGGTTCCCGCGTGCACGTGGTGCTGCCCGGTTCCCCGAACCGCGGCACCTTCGGTGGCGACGGCGCCTACGGCGAAGTCAAGGCAGCCTTCGATGCCATCCTGGCGAAATGGACCGCTGAAAGCGTCTGGCCGGACTACGTGTCCCTCGCCCAGGCCCGCATCGGCTGGGTGGCTGGTACTAACCTGATGGGTGGCAACGACCCGCTGGTGCCGCTGGTGCAGAAGCACGGCATCCACGTGTACACACCCGACGAAATCTCCGAGGAACTCCTGGGACTGTGCACGCCGTCGGCACGCGCCGAGGCAACCAAAGCACCCCTGGACGCGGACTTCACTGGTGGGCTCGCCGACGCCAACGTGTCCCTGCCGGAACTGGCCGCATCGCTGGACCTGACTTCAGACAGTGCAGAGGCCGAAGAGAAGCCCGTCACCATCAACGCGCTGCCCTCCCCCGCCGCACCGAAGCAGGCAGGCGGCATTGACCTGGGTAAAGTCACCACGCCGCTGGAAGACATGGTGGTTATTGTCGGCCTGGGCGAAGTCTCCTCCTGGGGCTCCGGCCGCACCCGCACCCTCGCGGAATACGGCATCCAACGCGACGGCGACGTTGACCTCACCGCCGCCGGTGTGCTGGAACTCGCCTGGATGACCGGCCTGGTCAACTGGTCCGACGACCCCACACCCGGCTGGTACGACGCCTCCGGCGAAGCCGTCGCCGAGGAAGACATCTACGACCGCTTCCGCGACGAAGTGGTTGCCCGCGCCGGTATCCGCCGCTTCGTGGACGACTACACCCTGGTTGACGAAGGCTCCATCGACGTAGCCACCGTCTACCTCGACCGCGATATCTCCTTCACCGTGGCCACCGAGGAAGAAGCCCAGGACTACGTGGACGCCGACCCGGCAACCACCAGCATCAGCCCCACCGAAGACGGCGAATGGTTGGTGCACAAGAAGCGTGGCGCCCAGGCACGCATCCCGCGCAAAGCCACACTCAGCCGCGTTGTTGGTGGTCAGCTGCCCACCGACTTCAACCCCGCCAACTGGGGCATCCCCGGCACCATGATCGAAGGTCTCGACCGCATCGCCGTGTGGAACCTTGTCACCGCCGTTGATGCGTTCCTCAGCGCAGGCTTCACCCCCGCCGAACTGCTCCGCATCGTCCACCCGGCCGATGTCGCCTCCACCCAGGGCACCGGTATTGGTGGCATGGAATCCCTGCACAAGGTCTTCGTCACCCGATTCCTCGGCGAAGAACGACCCAGCGACATCCTGCAGGAAGCCCTGCCCAACGTGGTGGCCGCACACGTCATGCAGTCCCTCGTCGGCGGCTACGGATCCATGATCCACCCCGTCGGTGCCTGCGCCACCGCAGCCGTGTCCCTGGAAGAAGGCGTGGACAAGATCAAGCTCGGCAAAGCCGACTTCGTGGTCACCGGCGGTATTGACGACATCAGCGTCGAATCCCTCACCGGATTCGGCGACATGAACGCCACCGCCGAATCCGCAGCACTCGCGGCCAAGGGCATCAACGAGCGCTTCTACTCACGCGCCAACGACCGCCGCCGCGCAGGCTTCGTCGAAGCCGAGGGCGGAGGCACCGTCCTCCTCGCGCGTGGTGACGTCGCCGCCAAGCTCGGACTGCCTGTCTACGCTGTGGTTGCCCACGCACAGTCCTACGCCGACGGCATCCACACCTCCATCCCTGCTCCGGGACTCGGTGCACTTGCCGCCGGACGAGGAGGAACCAACTCCGCGTTGGCCCGCTCGTTGAACGGTCTTGGCCTCACCCCCGACGACGTGCGCGTAGTGAGCAAGCACGACACGTCCACCAACGCCAACGACCCCAACGAGTCCGAACTCCACAGCCTGCTGTGGAATGCCCTGGGACGCGACGCCGGAAACCCGCTGTTCGTGGTCTCCCAGAAGACCCTCACCGGACACGCCAAGGGTGGCGCTGCGCTCTTCCAAACCGCAGGACTCTGCCACATCCTGGCCACCGGTGACCTGCCGCAAAACGCATCCCTCGACTGCGTTGACCCAGCCATCGAGCCCCTGGCCAAGCCCCTGGTCTGGCTGCGCGCTCCCCTCTCTCTGGGTGCCGGTGCAGTGAAGGCAGGCGTACTCACCTCGCTGGGCTTCGGCCACGTGTCCGCCGTGGTAGTGCTCGCACACCCCGGTGTGTTCGAAGCGGCACTCGACGCCGCCGGATACTCCGTGGACGAATGGCGCGCATCCGCCAATGCGCGGTTGGCCGCCGGTGCCCGACGCCTCGAGGAAGGCATGGTCGGACACGTTGAACTCTTCAGCGTGATCGACGGACGCCGCTTCCCCGCCGTCGGAGCACACGAAGCAGAAATCGCCCTGCTTCTCGACCCCGACGCCCGCCTCGGCGAAGACGGAATCTACCCGTCGGCGTAGGTTCTGGCCGGGCTGGTTTCGCCGGTTCCGGCCGGGCTGGCTGCTAGTTTCCAGTTGCTAGTCGCCTGAAAAGCCCTGGTCACACGTTGTGTGGCCGGGGCTTTCTTTGCGGCTGGTGCGGCGGGTCCTTGTCTCCTTTGCTGTCGCGCTGGGTCTTTGCTACGGGTCTTTGCGCCAGGTCTTTGTGCCAGCTACCCCTCTACATCCCCTGCCTTGTTGGGCTGAACTGCGGTTTGTCCCAAGATCCACCATTTTCCGGTTAGTTGATGGTTTTTGGGACACCAGCCCCCTGTTTTTGTCCCAGGATCCACCAAATTCTTAAAAATGGTGGATCCTGGGACATTTTCGCTTTCCTCGACCGGATCAGGTACGAGCACCGCCAGTCCCAGCGCTCACATTGACTCCCGCTCTCGCATTTCCTTGTACCGCCGCAGCACATCCCTGTAGGCAAACCCAGAGAACACGTCCTTGGCGGAGTACGCCCAGATGGTGTATCCCGCAGTGACCAAACGATCATAACGATTGGTAGCACGTTCCACGTTAAACTGTTGCTCTTCGGCAGTCTCCCCGTATTTACCCAGGCCAGATATTTCAATCACAATCCGTGTCCGCCTGATCTGAAAGTCTGGCCGCCGCGTAGCCAGACGAGAATCAGCCACTGTGACCTGCGGCTGCACATCGATCACCCCATCTTTGCGCACTTGCGCCAGGAAGTACGCCTCAGCGGCTGATTCAACATAGGGGTCAACAAGATCAAGCACCCGCGTAAGTGTTTCGTCGCTAAGAGCCGCTTCCCGCAATTCGGCGAGCGGGCATGCGTCGTGCGCCACCACCCAGCTCGTCGCCATAAAGCAGTCTTCAAAGCTGTGGTATCTGGCCAGATCCAAGAGCACACGCGGGATGGTAGCTACTTTGGCTATTTTCCCATCCACATAGCTGCTTTCCCCGAGCAGCGCCCTAAGCCGCCGACCGCCCCCAACGTCTTTGCTTCCCCTGTTCATAGCGTATTCCACCGGATCATCTCGCCCAACCCTCACCCACATCCCCCACAGCAACGCGGCCGAGACACCAGCAATGACTCGCGTCCCGCTAGCCCCAAGGGCAAGTGCTCGTAGCCGGTGTTGTTCCCACGGCGGCAGCTCATTAAAGCCGTCCCGTTCCACATAGACTCCCAGGGCCAAACGCAGGTGCGTCCCAGAAAGCACCCCTCGGCTGAGTGCACGACGCCCCGCGTCATCACAGTCGCGCGAAAATACAAGCTTCATACATCCCCCTCCCCTCGGATCACCCTACCAAGCTTTCCTAGTACAATGCACAGAATGACCATTCCAGCTGCGCATACCACCACCGACGAACGCCAGTATGTCCTTACGTTGAGCTGCCCCGACACAACGGGAATTGTGGCTAAATTGTCGTCTTTCATTGCCGATATTGGCGGCTGGATCACAGAGGCAGGTTTTTTCACCGACCCGGAGAGCGGCTGGTTTTTTACCCGCCAGGCTGTGCGCGCGGCGTCGATTAGCATGGGCTTTGACGAGCTGAGTCAGCGTTTTGCGGAGGTCGCGTCCGAAATGGGCCCGGATGTCCGGTGGCGTTTGTGGGATACCGCGAAGCCGAAGAAGGCCGTGATTTTGGTGTCCAAGGAGGGTCATTGTCTGCATGATTTGTTGGGGCGGGTTGCGCAGAATGATTACCCGATGGATGTGGCTGCGGTGATCGGTAATCATGAGGATTTGCGGCCAATTGCCCAGGCCCACGGCATACCTTTCCATTATGTTCCTTTTCCGAAGGATGCGGTGGGTAAACGCAAGGCTTTCGACCAGGTTGCTGACCTTGTGAATGCGGAAAGTCCCGACGCCATTGTTCTTGCGCGTTTCATGCAGATTCTGCCGCCGGATTTGTGCGAAATGTGGTCGGGTAAGGCAATTAATATTCACCACAGTTTCTTGCCGTCGTTTATGGGCGCGCGCCCTTATCACCAGGCTTATCGACGCGGCGTGAAACTCATCGGCGCCACCTGCCATTACGCCACCGAAGACCTCGACGACGGCCCGATCATCGAACAGGACGTCATTCGCATTTCCCACAAAGACACCCCCTCCGATATGCAACGACTCGGCCGCGACGCCGAGAAAATCGTCCTCGCCCGCGGCCTACGATTCCACCTCGAAGATCGCGTTCAGGTCTACGGAAACCGAACCGTCATTTTCGACTAAACTCCCACCGCTTATCGACGCCGCGACACCCACTCGCCGCGTCGATTTTTGCTGTTTC
>RBWB01582117.1_pt1 | contig 16816 bp, 6 predicted proteins | sample 2014201 | NCBI WGS metagenome assembly RBWB01 (sample SAMN10133834, study PRJNA383868) | Human oral metagenome, whole genome shotgun sequencing project. | isolation source: supragingival plaque isolated from 88 juvenile twins | host: Homo sapiens | place: Australia
GCGCTCCCTCCGCCCAGGGCTCGCCGGAGGGGAGCGGGGACGCCTCGGACGGGCTCTCGGGGCTGGGCTCGGCGGGAAGCAGATCGTCGGGTTCGAAGGCGGCCGTCATCGCCTCGGCGGGCTCGACCGGAGAGGGCGAGCTGGAAGCCGCCGAGCTCGAACTCCCACTCGGGCCCCCGGCGCCGGGCCGCGCGAGCGGGTCCGAAGAGGCCGACGGATCCGACTCTTCCGGCTCTCCGGAGGCCGGCTCGTCGAGGCCGATCGGCCCGGTGATGGCCGGCAGGTCCACCGCCGTGGGGATGTCGTGGGCTCCCCCCTGGCCGGGCTCCTGCGCGGTCAGAATCCGGTTGCCGCCGCCCCACAGCGGCACACCGGCCGAGAAGCCGCCGGCGGGCGCCGCGGAGGCGCCGCTCGAGGGGGCGTCGCCCGGCGAGGGGGCGGAATCGCGAGCGCCCGCCTCGGCCGGCGAGGAGCCTACGGAGGCCGGCTGCCCCGCTTCGGGGCGGGCTTGGGGCGAAGTCTCGGCGGGTCCGCCGGATTCCGCCGGCGTCCTGGAGGCGGGCTCGTCTACAGAGCGCCGATCCGCGGCCGGGCGGGCAGGTTCCTCCGCGTCGGCGTCGGCGGCGTCGGCGAGCTCCTCTCCGTCCTGTCCTGCCCGCGAGCCGGTCTCCGGCTCGGACGAACCCTCCGAGTCGGGCGCCTCGCCCTGCTGAGAGGCTTCGGAATCGGTGGAATCGCCGGACGGCCAGACGATCTCCGAACCGTCGTCGTTGCTCATGGGGAAACGGGGGCCGGAGCGCGACCTGCGCCCTCCGGCGGCCTCGGCCGGGCTGTCGGCGCCGGAATCGCCGTCTCGATCGGAGGGGCCGGAGCCGTCCGCACCGCCCGAGCCAGACGAGTCGGGTAGGGCGCCCGGCGCGTCGCCGTCTGCGGAGACGTATCCGGCCACGAGCTCGGGCTCGTCCTCGACCACCGGCCACTTGCTGGACACCCCCTGCACGGTGAACGGCCGGCCTTCGCCGGACGCGGCGCCGGTGCCAGGGCTCTCGGCGGTCGCGGGGCTTTCAGCGACCGCGGGATCGTTCGCCGGCGGAGAGGCGGGGCCGTCGGCGGCGTCCTCCCGTTCCTCGGGCTCTTCGGGGGCTTGCTCGGCCGGCTCCGCGGGCGCGGGTGGCTCGGAGCGCGGGGAGGAGGCCTGAACGGGCTCCGGCGACGGATGCTGGGAGGCTTCGGGCCCCTTCCCGGACGCCGACGGAGCCGGAGCAGAGCCCGAAGCCTCCGGGGATGAGCCGTCCTCTCGCTTCCCGCGCTCACGCGAGGCCTCTTCATCGCCGCGCGGATCGCCTTCTCGGCCCTGTGCGCCGTCTTCCCGGTCCTGCGGATCGCCGTCTTCCCGGGGTTCGCTGTGGGATGAGCCGTCCCGGGATGCCTCCTGCTCGGCCGGCAGGTCGGCGGCGTGGGACACGCGCAGGCTGCTGGGGACGGAGTCGATGAAGAAATCGGAGTCCGCGGCCGTCGAACCCGTGTCGACCTTCTCGAGGCGGGGGACGTTCACCGCGTCGAGGAAGGAGTCGTCGTAGGGCTGACGGGTGAGCTCGAGGTCGTCGGCGGGATCGTCGTCTTCCGCGGCCCGGCCGTCGCCGTCCGGCTGGCTGGGCTCCTGCCGGTCGACGGCATCGGACGCGGACTCCTGCGCTTGCGGGGCGGGGCCGGTCTCGGCGGGCTCGCGGGCCTCGGGGCGGGCTGCGGGCTCATGCGCCTCGGGCTGGGGCCCTTCGGGCGCGGAGGCGCCTTCGCGATTCCCGGTCGGCCCGGCGGGCTCCCGATCCGACCGCGCGGCGTCGGAGTGCGGAAGGGCGCCGGCCGGCGGGAGGATTCCGGCGGGCAGGGGGAGCTCCCTGTGGGATCGGCGCTCCTGGGCGGCCGGAGCGTGCGCGTAGGCTGCGTCCCCGACGGGCGCATCGGCCGCGGCGGCCCGGCCTTCGCCGGACCCCTGGCGACCATGCGTCTGCGGCCCGGGGGAATCGGAATGCGCCGCGGCGCGCCGGATCGGATCGGCGATCGAGGCGTCTCCGACGGCGACGCCGGCCAGGGAGCCCGCTGCGGGCGCGGACCCGACCGGGGCGCTCTCCGCCTGCGAGGCGAGGGCGCCCGCGTCCTGCGCAGCGCGAGGAAGGGGCTCCGGGCGGCCCGGAAGGCAGGAGATGCGTATGGAGGACAGGCCGAGCATCCCGTCGCCGAGGGGCAGGCCCTCGGCGTACTGGTCGCCGGGGCCGGGCCCCGCGTCGACGACGATCTCGTGCACGCTCGTCAGGCGCATCTCGTTCCACGTCGGCGCGTTCGCGCCGGCGGCGATCATGTTCCCCGCCACGTCGCGGAGGCGGAACCGCCCGCGCAAGGCCGCCCGGACGCAGTCGTCCTCGCACAGGAGCAGCGCGAACTCGGGCATGCCCTGAGGCGGCGGGGCCCCGTAGCCCAGGCCTTCGACCATCTGGTCGAAGGACGCGCCGGAGCGCAGGGCGCCCCACAGCCACTCCACTCGCTCGGCGTTCATGCCCGCCACGGTCAACGCCCCGCGAGGCGTGACGGCGGCCAGAAGCCGACCCGGTCTTGCACGAGCAGAAACGATGTACATGCGCCTAATCGCCCTTCCTGGGTACCGTGTCGTCGCCGACGTTCCGACGATCGCAAGTTGCCGTCTCCCCCTCGACCTCCAGCGCGGGCCATCGGGGGCTGCAATCGACGATGTCGACCACGAGCACCGTGACGTTGTCGGAGCCCCCGGCTCCGAGCGCCTTCTGAACGAGGGTCTGAGCGGTCTCGTTCGAGTCTTCCATGTATCGGGCGACCTCGCCAATCTCGGTGTCCGACACGACGCCGCTCAGCCCGTCGGAGCACAGGAGGAAGCGGTCTCCCGCATTAAGGGGGACCAGATGGACGTCCGCCCCGACGACCGGTCCCGAATAGCCTCCCAGCGCCCGGGTGATGACGTTGCGTCGTTCCCACGTCAGAGACTGCTCTTCGGTGATGATCCCCGCGTCGAGAAGCTCCTGCACCTCGGAGTGGTCCCTCGTCACCTGGGTGAAGGCCCTGCCCGAGACGTGGTACGTGCGCGAATCGCCGATGTTGAAGACCCGCGCGCAGGGGTAGCCTCCCTCGTCGGCGAAGACCAGCCCCGTGACGGTCGTGCCCGGCAGGCTCTTCTCGCTGGCCAGGCCGGCCACGCGCCTGGCGGCCTGCGCGATCGCCCCCTCCAGCTCGTAGGCGCTGACGAACTCCTTGCCGTCCAGCCTCGAGAACACGTCGACCACCGTCCGCGAGGCGATCTCGCCCGCCAGATGCCCGCCCATGCCGTCGGCCACGACGAAAACGGACCTGCCCGCCAGGGCGCTGTCCTCGTTGAGCGCACGCATGCCGATGTCGGTCGCAAACCCCGTGCGGGCCACGACTCGCAGCGTCATCGAATCACCACCTTCACCCTTCGGCCTCCGAACAGAACGCTCGCGCCGTCGGTCGCCCAAATGGGGAAGCCCGGCGCGACCGGCACCGGGTTGCCATCGGCCGAAATGACGACGGTGCCGTTAGTCGATCGAAGGTCTTCGACCAGCAGACCCTGAGGGGTGGCGGTGAGGGCCGCGTGCGTCTTGGAGACGGACTTCTGCCGGTCGGCGATGGGCATGAGCTCAGCGCCGCGGTGAGCGGGGTCGACGGAGGGGTTCCTGCCCACGACGAGGGTTCCCGACAGGTCGCGGGAGACGCCGTCGTCGAAGACGAGGCGGACGACGGGCATGCGCGCGTGCGCGCCCCGGGGGGCCGGCGCGCCGACGGCGGGAGACCGGGGCGCGGAAGGGGCCGAATGGGAGCCGCGGGCCGGGCCGGGCCGGGCTCCGCCCATTCCGGGCGAGCCCGGAGCCGACGGGGCGGCCGGGGCGCTGGACGCCGCGGGGGCCGGAGAGCCGTAGGGCGGGGCGAAGCCGCGGGGTTCCCGGGGGGCGCCCGCCTCCCGATCGGCGCGGTCGGCGCGGAGCTCTCGGGCGCTGCGGGATCCCCGGATCGACTGTTCCCGACGCCACTGGCGAGGAGAGGGGAAGGGGCTGCCGGGCTGGGAGGGGCCGTCGTGGCCGGACGGGAGGCGGTCGCCGCGCTCGGAGGAGCCGCCGGGCTCCGGGGGCGAGGCGGGCTCGGGAGCCGGCGCGGAAGGCTGGGGCGGGGCGAAGGATCGGGACGGGTCCGGTGAGCGACCGGGCGTCGGGAAGGCCGCGGTGGGCTGCTGGGAGTCCTCCGCGCCGCCTGAGAGGCTGAGATTGCGGCCCCACGCCCCGGTGGACCGGCGTTCGCCGCGGCCGTCCGCGCGCGCGGAGCGCCCGGGCCCCGGCCAGGCCTCCTCGGCCTCGCGAGAAGCCTCGGCTTCGCCGGATCCGCCTTCGCCGATCGCCGCGCCTTCGCCGCGGGCGACGCGGCCGGCGGGCTCGAATCCGCCGGTCATGCTCGCTCCGATCCGGTCCGCCTCGCTCTGCACGGCATCCTCGTCGGCCGCGTCGGCGACCTCGGAGGGACGCGGTGCGAACGCCGAGTCGGCGACTGCGGGCTCGGCGTCCTCGGGCGCCGGCCCGGCCTCCTCCAGGTCGTCCTCGTCGTCCCATTCCTCGGACTCCTCCTCGATGGGACGGTGCGCGTCGACGTAGATGATCCCCGTCAGCCGGTCGAACCAGGTCCGACCCAGCTCGTCGGTGGTGTACTTGAGGATGAGGAGCAGGCCGCCGACCAGGGTGAACAGGCCGACGAAGCCCTCCACGGCGTACTTCTTGACGGCGGCCCACTCGGCCGGGCCGCCGTCCTCGACGAGGACGGCCTTGACCCCGAAGGACTTCAGCCCCGGCAGGGTCCCGGTCCGGTAGGCGGCGAGGCAGTTGAACGCACAGAACAGCAGGAGGATCGCGACTGCGACGACGTAGGGGGCGAGCGCCTGGCCGGGAGAGGCGAAACCGGCATCGGCGATGGGCAGGAGGGAGGCTGCGATCTCGGCGACGACCACCAGCATGCCGTATGCGCGCGCGAGATTGCGCCGGCCTGCGCTGGCTTGATGAAAGTACACAGGTTGGCTAGTCATGACCTACCTCGACAATGTCGTTCTTCCCTTTGGGAGGATATACCTTACCCACCGTCAGGTGCCCGCTGTGCGCCTGGGCATCACTCGCCAGCCCTCCTTCCGCGCCACGCACGCCAGGCGTTCCGTCTGGCGAACGAACGCAGCGAGAACCGCGAACGGCGGGGGCTGACCTGGCGGATGGCGGTCTTCGCCTCGTCCGCGCTCGCCCACGCCTCGTCCAGCCGCACCTGGTCGATGTCCCTCCCGGAGAAGACGGTGAAGTCGGCGATGGACGCCGTCCGCGAGATCGGAGCGACGTCGGCGGCTTCCTGGCGCAAGGCCACCGCACCCGCCAGAGCCTTCGCCTGCTCGCTCCTGGTCCTGCGGGGGTCGACGGCGATCCTGCCGTCGCGCGCCACGTCGAGCACGTCCTCCCACGCGCCCGCCGCGCGGACGTCCGGGCGGCCGCGAAGCCGCCGTCTGCGCGAGCGCAGCGCCTTCAGGCCGAGGATCGTCGCGAAGGGCAGAATGAACAGGAGAACCCCCGAGACGCCGTACAGCGCGTACCTGACCCACGCGGCCGTGCCCGACCGCGCGTCGGGGGCCTTCTTCGGATCGTCGGCGGACAGCGGCGGCAGCTCGATCGGCTTGTCCGGAGGCTCCGGCGGCTGGACGACCTGGGGGCGCGGATTGGGCTTCGGCTTGGGGATCTGGGTGGTCAGCCGCTGGTCCCTGGGCGGAGTCGGGTCGAAGGCGACCCATCCCGCGCCGTCGAAGTTGATCTCCACCCACACGTGGGCGTCGCGCCCCTTGATGGTCTGGGTGCCCTTCTTGGAGTAGGACTCGGGGTAGAAGCCCATGACGACGCGGGCCGGCATCCCCTGCGAGCGGGCCATGAGGGCCATGGCCACGGCGTACTGCTCGTCGTCTCCCTGCATGTACTCCGATTCCAGGAGGCTCTGGATGCGCTGGTTGCGATGCCCGGGACGCGACGGCGAGCCCTCCTTGCCGTCGGCGTAGTAGCCCTTCGTCTTCAGATGGTTCTCCAAGGCCCGAGCCTGCTTGATCGGGCTCGTCTCGCCGGTGATGATCTCCTGGGCCTTGGCCTGGACGGCGACGGGGACGTTCGTGTTGTCCTGCATGTCCACCACGCCGAAGGGGCGCCCCTCCAGCTGCTTGTCGGAGTACCGCCGGTAGGTGACGGTCGTCGTGGTGTACTCGTCGCCGCTGCCGACGGGGGTGACGGTCAGGGCCGTCTCCTGGGTGGGCGAGTAGTAGAGGGACTCGCGCAGATCGCCGGCGCGCTTGCCGGTGAAGTCGACGCGGCGCAGCTCCCCCGACCCGGGAAGCCACACGCCGCTGTAATCGCCGATCTTCACCTCGAGGGTCTGAGTGCCCGTCCCCTTGGCCGGCTGCCTGTCGGTCACCTTCGGCCCGACCCTCCTGAAGCCCTGGGTCGCCGGGTTCGTCACGTTGTAGACGATGCCGTCGTACACGTCGAGAGTGGCCAGGCGGACCCGCCCTTTGTCCGGCAGGCCCTTGACCGTCATGAGCGTCTCGTCCTCGCGCTGGTCGATGAAGGAGCGGAACTGGGTCAGCGGCGAGGGATACTCGCGAAGGTCCAGCGGCGGGACGACGTCCTGCCGGATCGCATACCGCGCCCGCGAATCGGTCAGGAGCGGGGCGGTCACGAAGGCGACGACGGCCCCCGCCGCGACCAGCGCGACGGCTCCGTTGCGGCGCCGCCGCGCGGCCATCGCGCCCAACGTCTGGGCGCGGCCCGTCCGGACGACGCGCCGCCGCTCGACCGTGCGCGACCACCACGCCAGGCCCGTCATGCCGATGAAGACGCCGATCCACCGGGCCAGGGGCGCGTGCTGGGAGCCGAAGAGGATCCCCGAGACGAGGACGCCGGCCACCGGCAGCATCGCCCACTCCCCCCGTCGCGTCCGCAGGACGACGGACCCGGCCACCAGTCCGGCGACCGTGCACACGAGATACGGCAGGACGGTCGGCCCCAGGAAAGCGCTCGCGGGCGGCGTGAGGGTCAGCAGGTCCTTCCAGCCCTTGAAGGACTGGACCATGAGCATCTGAAACGTCCGGGCGGTCGGCAGGACGCCGCCCGTCGCCGTCTCCCTGAGCGCTATGAGGCCGCCGAAGGCGAGGTAGCCGAGCATCCCCAGGACGGCCGTCAGCCACGGCGTCAGGCGCAGCCACACCCCCAGCGCGGCGATGCCCAAGCCCAGGAGCACCCCTCCGGCGCCCGCGACGTAGCCCTGCATGTCCCCGAACACGGGACCCCACGTCGCCGAGGCGGCCAGCAAGAGGGCCGCGACGACGGCCAAGTCAGCCATCCGGGCGTCGGCGAACGCCGACCTGCGCGGATCCGGCGGGCCGCCGGGAGCCTGCGCCTCGACCTGCGAGGAGAGCGTCTGCCTCTTCAGCGGCGGCACTGTGCGCCGCGACCTCGTGACCGAACGCAGCAGAGGGGACATTCAGCTCACCGCCTTCCGCAGCGCGAGGGGAAGCGAATCCAGGGACGGGATCGTCACGATCGGGAAGCCGCCCACGAGCGCCCGCGACACCCTCTCCGCCTCGTGGATGCGCAGAGCGAACGACCGGGCGTTGACCGGCAGGGCGGCGTGGGCCCGGTGGAGCTCGGAGGCTTCGGGACGCGAGCCCGTCACCACCGCGACCACCGACGCCTGGGGCTCGCGGTCCGTGGCGATCCTGGCCAGGTCGCCCAGCCGTTCCACGCCGGCCTTCGGCTCGATCTTCGTCAGCCCGTCGAGGAAGGCGTTGGGCGAGGACGTCGGGACGGGGCCGAGCTGGCTGGTGAAGCTCAGGTCGCGGCGCTCGCGGATGACGGCCGCCCCTATCGAGGCCGCCACGCTCACCCCCAGCTCGTATTCGCGGTAGTTGTGCCAGGAGCGGGCGTCGTCGTCGAAGACGATGAGCAGATGCGCCCGCCGCGACTCCTCGAACTGGCGGACCATGAGCCGGCCGGTGCGGGCCGTGGTCCTCCAGTGGACGTTGCGGCGGTCGTCGCCGGGCAGGTACTCGCGCAGCGCGTGGAAGGCGACGTCGCTGGAGGACAGGTCGTGGGTGGTGGCCCCCTCGATGTCGCGGATGAACCCGATCGCGTTCGAGGCGACGTTGACGGTCCTGGGGTGGACGTACAGCTCCTGGGCCTCGACCCAGTTCTGCTCCCTGCGCAGCAGGCCGAGGCCGTCGCCGCGCACGGACCGGACGGGCCCGATGGTGATGATGCCGCGGCGCCGGGTCGGCACGGTGAAGATCTCGGTGAATTCGGACCGGCCCGTCAGGATGGGCACGGCGAACTGGGCGAGGGCGGCCCCGACCGGCACCTCGATGACCGAGGACGCGCAGGGCCGGTTCGACGTGTTGACCACGGACAGCTCGCCGACCGCGGACTCCTCGACGACCACGCGCTGGCCGGCCAGCTTCAGTTTGACCACGTAGCGCACCATCCCGATCGTCCAGATGATCGCGACGATCCACACGAACGTCAAGAGGATGGCCAGCCCGGTGACCTCCAACCACTGCCACCGGAGCCCGACGTACCAGGACCCGACCGCCAGGAGGAGGACCATCCACCCGAAGACGGTGATGATGCGCAGGGCCTTCACCGCCGGGCCCACCACGGGCAGGCCTTCGAGCCGGTCGGCCGTCCTGACGCGGGTCCGCCTCGTCCAGGCGGCGGCCTTCTTCCAGGCGGAGGCCGCCATCCCGCTCTTCGGGCGGTCGGGGGCTTTCCTCGCAGCGGGTCTCTTCGGGTACGGGGAGGGCATCGTCACTCGCCGGGCCGTGTCACTTGCGGAAAATGGGCGCCGAGACCTCTTCCAGGGCCCGTATGACGACCGCTTCGCGGGTGGCCCCGCCGAATTCGGCGTCGGGGTCCAGGACGATGCGGTGCGCCCACACGGGCAGGGCGAGGGTCTTGACGTCGTCGGGCAGCATGTAGTGGCGGCCTCTGGACAGCGCCCACACGCGGGCGGCGCGGACCATCGCGATGGCGCCGCGGGTCGAGACGCCGATCCGCACGTCCTTCGAGGAGCGCGTGGACTCGACGAGGTCCTGGACGTAGCCGAGCACCGACTCGTCGGCGTAGGTGAAGGAGGCCATCTCGGTCATCTCCTCGACGGCGGATGTCGAGATGACGGCGGGCAGGGTCTTGGACCGGTCGGGGGTGGCCGAGCCCTTGAGGATCTCGATGCCGGCGGCGCTCTCGGGGTAGCCGATCGAGGACTTGATGAGGAAGCGGTCGAGTTGGGCCTCCGGCAGGGCGTAGGTCCCCGCCTGCTCGATCGGGTTCTGGGTGGCGATGACCATGAAGGGCCGGCCGGCCTCGTGGGTGACGCCGTCCACGGTGACCCGCGACTCCTCCATGACCTCCAGGAGGGCGGACTGGGTCTTGGGCGAGGCCCGGTTGATCTCGTCGGCCAGGACGATGGAGGCGAAGATCGGGCCCTTGTGGAAGTTCCACTCGCCGGTCTTCTGGTCGTAGATCGTCACGCCGGTGATGTCGGAGGGAAGCAGGTCGGGCGTGAACTGGATGCGCGAATGGGTGCCCTGGACCGTGGCCGCGATGGCCCTGGCGAGCGCCGTCTTGCCCGTGCCGGGCGCGTCCTCCAGGAGCAGGTGGCCCCCGGCGAACATGCACGTGAGCGCGAGCCGCACGACGTCCTCCTTGCCGAGGACGGCCTTGCCGACGTTGGCGGCGATCCGGGTGAAGGACCCCTCGAACCACCGCGCGTTCTCCTCGGTCACCTGTTCTGATCGTGACATTTCCTCTTCCTTAAAGATAAGCGTGATTTATCTCAGTTGGCGGCCCGGTCGGCCCCTGGCCGCTTCGCCCTCTCCGGTCCCGCCGATGCGCCGAGCGCCTCTCGCCGGCGGGTTTCGCCCGGCCGGGCCGGCTATCCTCCGGGATTGCCGTCGCACTCCCAGACCTTGTAGAGCTCGCTGGCCGGCGTCCCCGGCTGCGCGACCGCCGGGTTGCCGTTGGGGTAGCCCACTTTGAGGAGTTCGTCGGGGCGGTTGCCGCTGGAGTCCATCTTGTACGTGCCCTTGTACTGGGTGGATCCCTTGGGGCGGCACGTCACCTCCTGGTTCGGGGTGTAGCCCTCGAACCTGACGTTGATGCCGTTGCCGGAGCCTATGGGCTTGCAGTCCCCGACCGTGCACGGGTAGGAGGTGCCCGTGAGGGTGAAGAAGTACTTCCTGGGCCCGGCGGGGGTCGCCTTGACCGGCGCCGACGCAGGGCCGGGGTAGCGGGCTCCGTTGGCGCTGCCGACCGCCCGGAAGACGATCGTGACCTCCTGGCCGTCGGGCAGGCCGCTCAGGTTGCCGACGCTCTGCCAGGACCCGCCGCCGTTCGTGGACATCTCGTAGGAGATCTCGCCCTGGCTCCAGCCGTTGGCGGCCCCTCCGCTCGGCGGGCCGACGGCGAGCTCCCCCGACCGGCCGGTGGCCTTGGCCGAGCCGCCCGACGGCGCCGCGGGCAGGCCGCGGACCTGGACGGACGCCGAGCTGGCGGACGAGGAGCCGGTGGCCGAGTCGTTGACGGCGGTCACGGTGAAGGACACCTGGGAGAACGGCAGGTTCGCGAAGACGTGGCTCGTCTCGTTTCCGGAGACCCTCGCGGCGACGCCGGTGCTCGACGCAACGGTGTAGAACTGGATGGGCCTGCCGTTGCCGTCGGGCTTGGACCAGCTCACCCTCACCGATCCCGACGGCCCGGCCTGCCCTATCGTCGTGTTCTCGGCCTTGACCGTGAAGGATCCGGGCCTGCCGTAGGGGATCACCTGGTTCGAGGACGGCGAGGCGGGGGACGGACCCTGCCGGTTGACGGCCGTGACGGTCGCCGAGTACGCGACCCCGTTGCGGACTCCGTTGCCCTCGTTGAGCGTCAGGCTCGTGCCCGCCACCTTGAAGGAGCCGAGGCCGGCCACGTTGACCATGTAGTGGGTGATGCCCGAGCCGTCGGAGGTCGCCGGGGACCACGAGAAGCCGATCGTCCTGTCGCCGGCCGTCGCGGAAGGCGCTCCCGGCTGGTTAGGCACGATGTCCATCATGACGGGACCGGACGACGCCGGATCGGAGGCCCCCGCCTCGTTGTGGGCGATCACCTCGAAGGTGTGCTCGACGCCGAGCCTGCGCCCGGAGATGACGCACTGGGAGCCCACCGGGCAGTCGGTCGAGTCGCCCTGGGTCAGGTCGCGGACCGTGAACTTGGTGAAGGGCGAGCCGTTGGGCGAGCCGTTCGTCCATTTGACGACCGCGCTGTTCCTGTTGAGGACCTCGGCGGTCACGTTGGAGACCTTGTCCGGGCGGGACCGCACGGCCAGCCTCATCGTGCCGGTCACGGCGCGGCTGGGATCCCCCGAGCCGTCGATGACCTGGAAGCGCACGACGACTTCGCCGTGCGCGTCGGGCGAGGTCGTCACCGTGACAGCGCTGCCGGCGGCGGTGGCGGTCGCGTTGCCGGAGACCACCGTGGGCGCGCCGTGGATGGACAGCGGCTTGTTCGGGAACGGGTTGGTCGCGTGGGCGGCGACGTCGATCTTCGTCGTGCTGCCCGCGTTGACGGTCTGCGTGATCTCGCCGACCTGGACGAGCGGCTTCTTCGTCTTGACGATCTGCACGGGAAGGCTCCCGCTCGTCTCGGCCTGCCCGTCGCTGACGGTCACGCCGATCGACCCGAGGGGGCCGGGAAGCGCGCCCGGGTCGGCCGTCAAGGTCATCACCGAGCCGGAGATCTTCGCGTCCACGCCGTTGACCTTGCTGGTGATCTTGTAGGTGAAGTCGTTCGGGTCGTCCTTGGCGTCGGGGTCGGTCGTCATGGTGGCGAGGTTGACCCGGGCCTTGTCGCCGCCCGCCTCCAGGGAGACCGGTGTGGGGGTGAAGACGGGCGGGCGGTTGCCGGACGCCCGCACTTCGATGGGCAGCGTCAGGGTCCTGACGACGCCGGAGGAGTCGTTGCGGTCCTTGCCGTCCGTGACTTCCAACGTGACGGAGGTCGATCCGGAGAACTCCCGCTTGGCCGTGAAGCTCAGCGTCTTCTCGTCGACGACCAGCGGGCTGTTGTCCCATCCGACGGAGGCCTTGACGTGCTTCGGGTCGGTGATGGACACGGACCTGCCCGGCCGCGTGAGGATGTAGTCGTTGATCGGGATCTTGAACGGCTTGCCGGCGTCGACGACGATCGGCACCTTCTTGAGATCGACGGTCGGCTCGGTCTGGGTGTTGCCGGGCACGCGCACGATCGCCGAGGCCTTCATGCCGTCGGGGTCCTTGACCGTGTACAGGATGATCCGCGGCTTCTGGGACGTCGTGACGGTCAGGGTCTTGTCCGAGTTGACCTTGACGCCCGGATCGTCGGAGGTGACCGTGTCCTCCAGGATGTCGCCGTCCTTGTCGACGTCGTTGCCCAGGACGTTCACCTTGACGGTCTTCTTGCCCAGCGTCCGCTCCCGGTCGACCACGTCGTCCCGCGCGACCGGCGCGAGGCTGGGCGCGTCCTTCTGCACGTTGACCATCAGGAGCCCCTCGGCGGTGCCGCCGCGTCCGTCCTGGATCCGGTAGGTCACCGGGTAGGAGCCCTCCTTGGCGGGGGTGGAGACGACGATCCCCTTGCCCTGCTTGCCTTTGTCGCGCTCCTCGACCTTCAGCTCCGGGGAGGCGCTGGTGGCCGAGCCCTTGACGAGGGAGATCGGGTCGCCGTCGGGGTCGATGTCGTTCTCGGTGACCTGCGCGACGACCTTGCGCCCCGGTTTGACGAGCATCTGGTCCCGGTTGGCCACCGGCGCCTGGTTCTGCGTCGCCTTGGGCGCCACGCCGATGCGCACGCGCGCCGTGGCCGTCTTGCCGTAGGCGTCCCTGACCGTGTAGGTGAAGCTGTCGGTGCCCGGCTTGCTCCCGGTGTAGGAGATCGTCGAGCTGCCGGCCTCCGCCACTCCGAGCTTGGGGGAGTCGCCCAGGCCGGCCAGTTCGACCGAGTCGCCCTCGGTGTCCACCCCGTCGAGCTGCACGGGGATCTTCACGGGCTGGCCGACGATCGCCCGGGCGGTGATGTTCACCGGGTTGGGCGCGGTGTTGGCGTCCTCGTTGACCGGGGTGACGGTGATATTGACCGTCCCCGAGGCCACGTTCCCGAGCGAGTCGCGCACGGTGTAGCTCACCCGGGTGGTGCCCGCCTTCTTGCCCGCCCGGAAGCGCACGAGGTTGTCGGAGACGAAGGGCTGGCCCATCTCGGGGTCGACGCTGTGCTGGAGCTCGGGCAGGACGGTCATGCTCAGCTTGCCCGGCGAGCGGTCGTTGGCCAGCACGTTGACCGACCCGACGTCTCCGGCCCGGACCGTCAACTGGTCCTCGGCGACTTGCGGCGGCGCGTTGGAGTCGGGGGTGTCGACGGGGATGACGAGTATCCGCCCCGTCGCCGAGGCCGTGCCGTTGGACACGGTGTAGTTGAGCGTCGTGGGCCCGCTCAAGCCCGCGGGCGCGGTGAGGCGGACGTGCTCGTGGTTGACGGGCGCGGCGGTGATCTGGCCGCCCGGCGGGGATTCGACCGACTGCAGGGTCAGGACGCCGCCGGCCGGGTCGGAGTCGTTGCCCAGGACGTCGACGAGGGTTTGGCCGCCCTTGGGCAGCAGGGCGATGTCGTTCTCGACGACGGGCGGGTCCTGCTTGTTGGACTCGACCGCGTCGACGCGGATGACCCCCGTGGAGGTCGTCGGCCCGTCGGAGACGAAGTAGCTGAGGTACCGGGTTCCGGGCCGGTCGGCCGAGACCGTCACGCTCCCGAGGTTCGGCGAGGTCTTGACGGCCAGGCCGTCGGGGGCGGGCCCGGTGCCCACCAAGCGCATCTGCCTGCCGTTGGGGTCGAGATCGTTGGCCATCGGGGAGACGGTCGCCGCCTCGCCGACGGGCACCCTGACGTAGTCGGCGTTCGCGCGGGGCGGCAGGTTGACCCCCTCGGCGACGTCGACGGTCATCTTCCCCTCGGCCGACTTGCTGCCGTCCGAGACGGTCAGGGCGACCTCGCGCGTGGCGGGCCCCTGGTTGAGGTCCTTGACCTTGACGCTGCCGGTCTCCTGGAAGGACGCGGTCAGCCCCTTGCTGGGCGTCGCCCCCTTGAGGTAGATGGGGTCGCCGTCGGGGTCGATCCAGTCCCCCAGGAGCTGGAGCGTCGTCTCGCCGGCGGAGGCGAGCTTCGCGCTCGTCTTGATCTGCTGGACCGGCGCCTCGTTGACGTTGAAGGGGTGCACGTCCACGGTGACGCTGCCGGTGGCCTTCCCGCCCCGGCCGTCGTCGGCCTCGTAAGTGAACGTGGTCGTGCCCGACGCCGTCTCGGGGACCTCGATCTGCAGCGCCTGGCCCTTGCGGCTGGGGCGCACGGTCCCGAAGGCGGGCGTGGATGTCGGCTTGACGGTCAGGACGTCGCCGTCCTGGTCGGAGTCGTTGTTGGTGACCGGCAGGCTCGTCGTGCGCCCGGGCCGCACCCCGAACTTGTCGTTCTCCACGGTGGGCGGATGGTTCTCCTGCTGGCGGTCGGGGTCCTTGCGCTGCGTGGTCAGGTCGGTGCTGTCGTCGTGCTCGTCGCTCTCGACCTGGTTGCTGTTGTTGACCTCGTTCCAATCGTTGACCAGGACCATGTCCTTGTCGGGCAGCCAGACGTTGCCGGTGGCGGCGTCGTTGAGCACGATGACCCTGCGGTTGGTCCGGAACTCCGCCGACTTGCTCTCGGCGAGCTTCTCGCTGGCCAGGGATTCGTCGTCCTTGCTCCCCGGGCAGTCCCGCAGGGAGCGGCCCGTTCCCGTCCACGCCGCGTAGGCGCAGCCTTCGTGGAAGACGGGGCGGGCGGGGTTGCCCTGGGCGTTGCGCGCCTGCGGGTTGGCGGGCTTGGCCGTGATGGCGCCGTCGGCCAGGGAGACCTTGTACAGGGTCGTGGCCGAGGCGACCAGCACGTCGTCGGCCGCGGGCCCGGACTGCTGGAGCTGGAGGTTCTTCGTCTCCCCCAGTTCGACGACCTTCCCACCGGGCAGGGCGAGCTTTCCCGACTCGGCGTCGAGCACCACGGAGCGGGAGCCGACCGCGGCGATCTGGAGGTTCTTGGACCCGGCGAACTCCTTGGGCAGGGAGTGCCCCTCCTCGCGGAAGGTCGATCCTTCGACGACCATCGACTTCCATGCCTTGGCCTGGGCGGAGGCGGCGTGCACGGACCCGTCCTTGCCGACCGTCACGACTCCCCCGGCAAATCCCGACATGTCCGGCTTGGCCGACGTGTCGAAGGAGGGAAGGCCCTTGGCGGGGGTCGTCCACAGCTTGCCGCTCTGGATGTCGAGCATCGCGACAGTGCCGCCGCCGAAGGCGACGAGGTCGGCGTCGCCCAGGGACTTGGGCGTGCCCATCGAGACCTTCGCCGGGTCGACCTGGGTGAGGGTTCCCGCCTGCCGGTCGCGCACGAGGACGGTGTCGCCCTCCTGGTAGATGTCGAACTCGTTCGAGTCGGCGCGCACCCCCGCGTCGATCGTCTTGGAGGGGTGGTTCAGATGCCCGACCATGCGCGAGGCCTGATTGGTCACCCACACGCCGCCGTCGTTGAGCGACAGCTCGGCGCGATCGATGCCCTCAGCAGACGTGACGGCAATCACGTATCCGGCCAGGATGGCCGCCGTCGCGCCGATGGACACGAACCGTTGGGTGCGCTTGGACACGCCCTTCCTCAAACGCGATGGGTCTTTACGTTCCCTGCTGCGCAAGCGCGGCAAAGACATCGGGACCTCCTTCGGAATGCGGTGGCGTGTGCGTGAACTCGTGCCCGTCGCCGGGTCATGGGACCCTGCGTTGCAAGAGATCGCGTGAGCATCTCTCCCCGCCCAATATATTGCGCCGGCACCGGCAGTGCCAATGCGAACGGGGACGATCGGGCACGACATCCGTCACGCCGTCGATGAACGGACGTCCGGAACGCAGGCTTTTCGGGAGACAATGAACACATGGCTTTCATGGACTGGGCGGTCGAGGTCGCAGCGGCGCACCCCGAACTCAAGGGCGCTTTCATCAACGCCGACGGCGAATGGCTGGACATCCTCCTGGCCGACGGCCGGACGTTCCGCTTCCGCCCCGCGCAGCTTATGGACGCCTCCAAGCCGGAAGCCGTCCGCCGAGAACTGCTCACCCGGCTCATCTCCATCGGCGTCTCCCGTGCGGAGGCGGCGCCCGGCCCCGACGGGCCTGAGTCGGGAGCGAACGGGCCCGGACCCGGGGCGAGGGAGTCCTCGCCCGGCACGAAGGGGCCCGAGCCCCTGATGGACGGATCCGACGCCGAATCCCCCGCCGATCCCGACAGGCCCGGCGCCGACCGGTTCGCAGGCGCTCCGGACGCCGACGGCTCGAACCCGGACGCCCTTCCCCGGGCGAACGCCGCCGCCCGCGGATCGGGCGATTCGGAGCCGACGCAGGGCACGGGCGAGGCCCCCGGGGCCTGGACGAGCGCCTCCCACGGCGACCGCTCTCACGGACGGCCCTCAGGCCCGCCGTCGGGCGGCGGAGAGGACCGCGCAGCCGCCGGCGAGGCCGGCCCCTCAGCACCGGGCGCATCCCCGGACGATCCCTCCGCCGCCAACCGCGCCGACACCTCCCATCGCGGCCCCTCCGCATCAGGCACATCCTCCCCGACAGACCCCTTCGACGACGTCGGCT
>RBWB01582125.1_pt1 | contig 16753 bp, 16 predicted proteins | sample 2014201 | NCBI WGS metagenome assembly RBWB01 (sample SAMN10133834, study PRJNA383868) | Human oral metagenome, whole genome shotgun sequencing project. | isolation source: supragingival plaque isolated from 88 juvenile twins | host: Homo sapiens | place: Australia
GGGGCCGGGGCGCCCCGCCGTCGGAAGACCGGCGTCAGGATGCCGGATCCTGCGCGCCCGCGGTCTCCGTGCCCGCCGGCATCGACGGATCGGCCCCCGAGTACTGACTCGTGTCCCGGTAGCGGGGCCGCAGCAGGTTCTCCACGCTGAGCAGCTCGTCGAGGACGTCCTCGTCCAGCAGCCCCATCTCCAGGACGACCTCGCGCACACGACGGCCGGAGCGGGCGCACTCGCGTCCCACCAGGTCGCCGTTGTGATGACCGATGACCTCGTTGAGGTAGGTGACGATGCCGATCGAGCCCAGCACGTTGTTGCGGCAGACCTCCTCATTGGCCTCGATGCCGATGACGCACAGCTCGCGCAGGGTCCTCATGGCGTTGCGCAGGAGCCCGATCGACTCGAAGGCCGTCTGCCCGATGACCGGCTCCATGACATTGAGCTGGAGCTGGCCGGCCTCCGCCGCGAAGGTCAGCGCCACGTCGTTGCCGATGACCTTGAAGCACACCTGGTTGACGACTTCGGGGATCACGGGGTTGACCTTGGCGGGCATGATCGAGGAGCCCGCCGCTCGCTCCGGCAGACGGATCTCCCCCAGGCCCGCGCGCGGTCCGGATGCCAGCAGCCGCAGGTCGTTGCAGATCTTGGAGAGCTTGACCGCCAGTCGCTTGATCGCCGCGTGCATGGAGACGTAGGCGCCGGTGTCGCTCGTGGCCTCGAGCAGGTTCGAGGCCCCCTTGACGTCCAGATCGGTGATCTCGCGCAGGTGCCGCACCACCGCCTCCTGGTACCCGGGGGGCGTATTGAGACCGGTGCCGATGGCGGTGGCGCCGAGGTTCACCTCCAGAAGCAGGTCCGAATTGTGAATGAGGCGCTCGACCTCCTCGTCCAGGAGCACGGCGAAGGCCTGGAACTCCTGCCCCAGGCTCATGGGCACGGCGTCCTGCAACTGGGTGCGCCCCATCTTGAGCACGTCGGCGAACTGGCGGGACTTGCCCAGGAAGGCATCGATGAGCTCGCACAGCTCGGCCTCCAGGCCCTGCACCGCCGCGTGCAGGCCCAGGCGGAAGCCCGTGGGATAGGCGTCATTGGTCGATTGGGACTTGTTGACATGATCGTTGGGGTGGACGATGTCGTAGCGCCCCTTGGCGTAGCCCAGGTGCTCCAGCGCGAGATTGGCGACCACCTCGTTGGTGTTCATGTTGAGGCTCGTCCCCGCGCCGCCCTGGAAGACGTCGATGGGGAACTGGTCGAGGCAGCGTCCGCCCTCCAGGATCTGGTCGCACGCCCACACGATCGCGTCGGCCACCTCCGGGGTGAGGGTGCCCAGCTCGCGGTTGGCCAGGGCGGAGGCCTTCTTGACCTGGACCATGCCGCGCACGAATGTCGGCTCATCGCCGACGGCCACTCCCGACAGACGGTAGTTCTCAAGGGCCCTCAGCGTGTGAACGCCCCAGTAGGCCTCCAGAGGAACCTGGCGCGCTCCGAGAAGATCCTCCTCGGTACGGGTGGCTGGTGTCATCATCGCTCCTGCCTCGGCGGGTCCGCCGTCCATCTCGACTGGGTCATCGCTACCGGATCGTCCGTGCTCGGCGGCAGAACCACCGCCCGCTCGTACCGCGCCCAACACTACTCGCCGGAGGCCCGACCGACGGGATATCGGCGCCGTCCGTCGCCGTTCCTGACCATCGCCGCCATCGGACGGCCGGCGATCCGCTCCACCGCGCCCGGCGGCACCGTCCCCGGGGACGGCCTCCGGTCCCGGGTCCGCTCGGGTCCGGACCCGCCCGTCGGGAAACCTCGGGAGGCCTCTCGGTACCATCCGCAGTATGGACGAGCTCAGTACTCCTGCGGTGGCTTCCCTGAGACGGGCGCAGAACACGATCATCGAGCACTCGCTCGACCGCATCAGCGCCGCGCACCCGTGGTACCGCACGCTGCCCGAGGCGCCCCGGCGTCAGATCGAGTCCGTCGCGCGCCTGGGCGTGACCATGTTCGTGGACTCCGTCGAGACGCCGAGCACGGCCACCACGCCGTCGCGGATCTTCAACGTGGCGCCCGCCGCCCTGACCGGCACCATCACGCTGGAGCAGACCCTGGCCCTGGTGCGCACGGTCCTGGACGTCGTCGTCGATGAGGCCCCCCAGGTGGTCCCTCCCGAGGACCACAACACCGTGCGCATCCTGGTGCTCACCTTCGGCCGCGACGTCGGCTTCGCCGCGGCCGAGGTCTACGCGCGCGCCGCCGAGGCCCGCGGAGCCTGGGACGCGCGTCTGGAGTCCGTGGCGGTCGACGCCATGCTCCACGACTCCCCCGCCGACGCCGCCAGTCGGGCCGGTACCGCGGGCTGGCGCGGCACCGGGCCCGTGGTGGCGATCGCCGCCCGCACGAGTCTGGACGCCATGGCCGGCTCGCGCTTGCGGCACACCTGCCGTCAGATCACCAGTGACAGTCTGGTCTCGGTGCGGGGCGACTCCGTCATCGTGATCCTGGGCGGGCCCTCCGCGGTACCGGCCGCGCGCGCCGTGAAGGACAAGGCCCCGGACCCCGAGCGGGCCATCGACAAGGCGGCGCTCGAGGTCGCGGGCGAGCTCGACGGCGCCGCCGTCGTCGGCCCCGTCGTGGCGGGCATCGCCCAGGCCGGGCGCTCCCTGCGCTCCGCACTCGCGGGGCTGCGCGCCCTGCCCGGCTGGGCCGAGGCCCCCAACCCGGTCCACGCCGACGACCTGCTGCCGGAGCGGCTCCTCGCCGGCGACGATCTGGCCGCCGAGCAGATCACCGCCCTGGTGGGCCGTCCCCTGCACGCCATGGGATCGCCCTTCGAGGAGACGGTGGCCACCTATCTGGCGCTGGGCGGGAGCCTGGAGGCGACGGCCCGCGCCCTGTTCGTGCACGCCAACACGGTCCGATATCGCCTGGGCCGCGTCACCGAACAGGTGGGTTGGGACGCCACCGATCCTCGCGACGGCCTTATGCTCCATATGGCCGTCATCGTGGGCCGATTGTCCTGCGAGACCGAGGAGTAGAGCCCGCCGGTGGTGACGGCGCCGGGCGCGACCCCGGGCGCCGAGTCGCCCGCGGACGACGGCGGCGACTCGCTGGGACGCGCGCCGGCGGGTGACAATGAGTCCAGTCAGGCGGCGAGACGCCGTCGAACCCGACCCGAAGGAGATCCTCATGGCTGAGGACAGCACCGATACTCTCGCCGTCATCGCCGCGATCACCGCCGAGGAGGCGGGCGTCGAGGCCTCCGCGGTCAGCCGCGAGTCACGATTCGCGGACGACCTCGACATCGACTCCCTGGGTCTGCTCACGATCGCGACCCAGGTCGAGGAGCGCTTCGGCGTGGCCCTGGACGACTCCACGATCCCCACCCTGACGACGGTGGGCGCACTGGTCGATCTCGTGATCGAGCAGAAGGTCTGAGATGGGTCTGTCGGCGGCGATCTCCGCATCCCTGGCCCGGGAGTTCCTCTCCGTCTCCCCCGAGGGGGGCGATGAGCCCGACCCGCGCATGGCCGTGGTCACGGGACTGGGCACCATCAATCCCCTGGGCGGTGACGTCGCCTCCACATGGGCGGCGCTGCACGAGTCGCGATGCGCGGTGCGCGGTCTCGACGTCTCCTGGCTGCAGGGTCTGGAGCTGCCCGTCACGATCGCGGCGCCGCTCGCCGTCGACCCCGCGCAGCGCCTGTCCCCCAAGGAGCGTCGCCGCCTGGACCGCGCCAGCCAGTGCGCCCTGCTGGCGGCGCGCGAGGCGTGGGCCCAGGCCGGCGCTCCCGAGGTCGACGGCGACCGGCTGGCCGTATCGGTTTCCCCCGGGATGGGGCCGGTCCTGTCCGTCATGAGCGCCTGGGACGCCTTGCGGGAGCACGGCCCGCGCCGGGTCGCGCCCACCGCGGTCCCCGCCCTCATGCCCAACGCGCCCGCCGCGAGCATCGGCATCGAGCTCGGAGCCCGTGCCGGCGTCCACTCACCGGTGGCGGCCTGCGCCTCCGGGGCGGAGGCCATCGCCCACGGGGCGGATCTCATCGCCCTGGGACGCGCCGACGTGGTCGTGGCCGGCGGGACCGACGCGGCGCTGCACCCCATGACGATGGCGGCATTCGCGGCCATGCGGGCCCTATCGACGCGCAATGACGAGCCCACGGCGGCCTCGCGCCCCTTCGCCGCGGACCGCGATGGATTCGTGCTCGGCGAGGGTGCCGGCGCGCTCGTCCTCGAATCGGTGACGCATGCGGCGGCGAGGGGAGCCCGGATCCTCGCCGTCCTGTCCGGCTCCGCGGTCACGGCGGACGCCTTCGACACCGCCCGGCCCGACCCCGGCGGTGCTCAGCAGGAGAGGGCGCTGCGGCTGGCTCTGGAGCGGGCGGGCATCGGTCCGGACAAGATCGGGCACGTCAATGCGCACGCGACGTCCACGCCCGTCGGAGACCGGGTCGAGGCCGAGGTCCTGGCCCGCCTGCTTCCCGGTGCGCCGGTCTCGGCCACCAAGTCGGCCACCGCCCACCTCCTCGGGGGGTCCGGGGCCCTGGAGGCGGTCCTGACGGTGATGGCCCTGCGCGAGGGGTGGATGCCTCCCACGCTCCAGCCGGGAGGCATCGACCCCGCCATCGAGGCGCTCGGCCTGGACATCGTGGGGCCCCAGGGACGTCAGGCCCCCGGCCTCGACACGGCGGTGAGCACGTCCTTCGGCTTCGGCGGCCACGACGTCGCCCTCGTCTTCGCCCGGTGATCCGACGCGGGCGTCGCCCCCCCGGGGGCGAGGCCGTCGAGTCGAGCCGTCGAATCAAGCGGGGACCATCGAGCCTCGGCGCGCTCAGCCCACCCGGTGAAGCCAGCGGACCGGTGCGCCGGCGCCGGCGTAGCGGAACGGCTCGAGCTCGTCGTCCCAGGCCTGCCCCAGCGCCAGGTCGAGCTGGCGGCGCATGACGGCGGGCTCGTCGGCGTGGAGGAGGGCGGCGCGAATACGATCCTCGGGCACGACGACGTTGCCGTGCACATCGGTCTGCGCATGGAAGATCCCGAGGTCGGGGGTGTGGGACCAGCGACCGCCGTCATTGCCCGGCGAGGCCTCCTCAGTGACCTCGTAGCGCAAGTTCGCCCATCCGCGCAGAGCGCTCGTCAGACGCGCGCCGGTACCGACCTGGCCGACCCAGCTCGTTTCGGCGCGCATCATCCCCGGAGCAGCAGCCTGCTCCGTCCAGTCAAGGTGGATACGGGCGCCGAGGACCTCGGCAGCCGCCCACTCGATGTGCGGGCACAGCGCACGTGGCGCAGAGTGCACGAAAAGTACACCGCGGGTGTAAGCACCGTTCACGATGGATCGCCTCCTGGTCGTTTCGAGATTCGCCTTCCCCAACGGTCTCGATACGCACCGGACGCTCAACGTGACGCACGCGGCGTGCGCGGTTATTTTGCCAGAGGACGGCAGCGGGGTCCAGGAGACGCGCGTAACCCGAGTGTCGTGAGCGCCACGCGCCGCACCCCCCTCCGCCCGCGGCCCCGCCCGGCGGAGGGCTCTCAGCTCAGCGGAGGAAGATCGCTCCAGTCACGTCGCGGGGCCTCGACCGCGGCGGCATCCTCATCATCCCCGCCGTCGGGCTCGTCGTCGGCACTCGTGGGGGTGCGGGACGGCGCGTTCCCGCCCACCTCGTCGCGCACCGCCTCCGCACCCGCGCCCACGTGCGCCGCGGCCCCTGTCCCCGTGGCCGCCCCCGCGGTTCTCCCGGCGGCCGCCTCCGTGGGCATCGAGCCACTGACGGCGTCGTCCTCATCGGCGCGTGCGTGCCTCCCCGCTCCACCGGAGTCGGTCGTCGCGCCCGGCGTCCGCATGGTGCTCCGCCAGATGGCCGCCTCCTCCTCGCTGCGGACGTCCCCGCCGACGGCCGCGTCGGGCGCGGGCACGGGATCGACATCGATCACGGGGTCGGTGCGAGGAGCACCGGGCTCCCGAGCGACCGCCGCCTCATCGTGGACGACGGGGGCAGAGCCTCCGATACGACCGTCGGGCTCGAATCCGGTATCCGGGACGGCGGCCTCGGCGTCGTCGGGCTCATCGACAGCGGCCGGCCGCACGACGCCGGCGTCATCGGCGCCCGCGACGACGGCATCGCCGCCGGCCGGGTCACTACCGGCGCTCCCGCTCCCGGCAACCGCGAGCCCGGCCGCTCCCGCGCTCCAGGCGGCCCCGCCGTCCCTCCCGACCCCCTCGCCGGGGGCCGGGGCGTCGAGGGCGTCGGACGGCTCGCCGGTGCCCGTCCCCGGAACGATCCCGGCGACCCCCGCGCCGTCGGGCCCGTCATCGCCATGGGTGCCGTCGGCCCCGTCCCCGCCTTCCGCGCCCGCGGTGGGCGCGTCTCCCGGCGCGGCCTCACCGGGCCCGGCCTCCTCGGCGGCCTCGTCGGGCGTGGCCGCGTGCTCCCCGTGCGTCACCGGGTCCTTCTGGACGGCGATGCCCTCGGGAATCACGGCGTCGACCATGCGGCGCACAGCCGCGGCGGTCAGGGGGTACTGCGGCGGCTGGACGTCGAACCCGCGGCTCTGATCGGCATCCCATACGCCAACGCCGTCAACGCCGGCCGCCGCACAGGCTCCCCGGACGCGGGCGAGCCAATCGGCGTGCTCGTCGTCGGAGCGCTCATCGGCGCCGCGCCCCGTCTCCTCCAGGATGAACGGCTTGCCGAGCGCGTGAGCGTAGCGAGTCAGCATCGGCAGGGCGTCGAGGGACTCCTGGTCATAGGCGTGGGTCGTGCACACGTCGATCTCGACGAGGCTGTACACGGCCGTGATGTCCAGACCGGCATCGGTGCCGTTGCCGTCCGCGGTGTGGTGGATGAAGCCCGCGGCCGCCAGGGGACGATCCACGCCGACGCGCCGCACCGCCCGGGCCAGGCGCTGGTAGAAGGCGATGAGGTCCTCGGCCGTCTCGGCCCTCTGGTTGGGGTCGTCACCCCAGTCCACGCGGGGCTCACCGGGCAGGGAGATGTAGACGACGTGCTCACTGGTGCCGTAGGCGCCGCCCGCGGGGAACGGGCGTGTGAGCAGCGACGTGATGTAGGGCTCCCAGTCGAAATCGGCCCTGTAGGGGTTGAGGCCGTCCCGGATCGCGGCGTCCCTGATGAAGGACAGGTCCAGGACGACGCCCATGCCCGCGTCCACCGCGGCCCGCGCCCTGGAGTCCATCTCCTCGTACCTGGCCTCGGGATCGTTCAAGCAGTCCGCGAGACCGGTCTCGACGATGTCGGTCAGACGCATGACGGTCGCGCCCGCGCTCTGGGCGTCGGCGACCCACTCGCCTGCGCCCCGCGTCCCGTGAGCGGAGGCGATGACGAGTCTGCGGCCCTCGTCGGAGCGGTCGGGACCGTTCGCTGCGGAGCGGTCGGGACCCGCCTGGGCCGAGTTCTCAGTAGTCGGAGCGGCGGCGGCTTCGGGTGTTGGCGTAGCGGTCATCACCCCGATCGTAACGGTTGGAACACGCCGATGGCGGGAACATGCCGATCTCCCGACATGCGCGTGGCGTCACGCGGCGCCCGCGCCGGGCCGGCCGGACCTGCCGGGTCATGCGGCCCCATGCCGCCGGATCGACCGGGGCGGCGGTCCGATCGACACAACGATCGCCCGCCACCGGCGGCGAGAACGAGAGAAGCCCGACCCATGGGTCAGGCTTCCAACCGCTCCCGCGATTGGACTCGAACCAATAACCGTCCGATTAACAGTCGGATGCTCTGCCATTGAGCTACGCGGGAATGGCGTGCGACGCGAGGTGAACTCTAGCAATCACCGCTACCGACGTCGAATCGGCGCCCCGACCCTATTCAGCGCGATCACGCACGTGGATCACGATGTGGTCAGACCCACACCGTCGCGAACGCGGCGCTCCAGGGCGAGAAGAGCGTCGACGTCGTCGGTGTCCAGCGCCCCGTCCTCGCCCAGCGGGGGGTCGGTGACCGAGTAGAGGGACCCGTCGGCGCGGCGGCGCACGCTGGCCGTGGCGCGCCGACCGCTCGGCAGCGCGCAGCCGGCCTGGTGGATGATCGCCGCGGTGATCCGCTGCCGCAGGGCGACGGCGAAGGCCCTCTCCTCGACCGCCAGCTCGCCATCCCGTCCCGCGCCCCGGATCCGGTCGGGCACGGTCAGCGTCAGCGGCTCGGTCCCGCCGAGCAGCTCGAGGGTGAAGGTGCGCGCCTCGGCGTCCCAGGCCCCGCGATTCACGCCGTCCCAGTCGTGACCCGCATCAATGCCGTCCTCGTCGAGGACCAGGAGGCGCTGGGCGGTGGCCACCGCCCAGCGGCGCCCGGCCCGATCGAGGGGGACGGCGCCCAGCACCGGCTCGGAACCGGGGACCAGCGCGATGAGACGCGCCGGCGGGACGGCGCTGGCGGAACGGCGGCGGAGCAGGCGCATGGCGGCAGACTACCGGCCCGGTCGCATCGCGCGGACGCGCGCAGCGGTGCCGGACGGGTCCTCGTGCGAGGATGAGCCCATGGCATACCGCGACATCCGCATCATCGGCGACCCGATCCTGCGCACGCAGTGCGAGTGGATCACCAGCATCGACGACTCCGTGAAATCACTGGTCGACGATCTGCTCGAGACGGTCGACGAGGACGGTCGCGCGGGGCTGGCGGCCAACCAGATCGGCGTGGGGATGCGAGCCTTCTCCTGGAACATCGACGGTCGGATCGGCTACATCCTCAATCCGAGGATCGACGAGCTGAACTTCGACGAGTACCAGGACGGGGACGAGGGCTGCCTGTCGGTGCCGGGTCTGTGGTATCCGACCAGACGGGCGTGGTACGCCCGGGCCGTGGGCATCGACCTGAGCGGCAAGGAGGTGGTCGTGGAGGGCGAGGAGCTCATGGGCCGTTGTATCCAGCACGAGTGCGACCACCTCGAGGGCCACCTGTACCTGGACCGCCTCGACCGCAGGAATCGGGCCGAGGCGATGAAGGAGCTGCGCGCCCAGGGGCTCTGAGACGGCTCGGGGACTGGACGACGCGCTCTTCCGGCGCCCTCCCGGTGCTCACTAGCATGACGACGTGAAGCGCTTCTTCTCCCTGACCTCGGAGCCGATCCCCATCGGCGGCCCGGACCACCTCATGTACATCGCGCTGCTCGTGCTCACCGCAGCCCTCCTCATCGGCCGCCGTCGGTGGGTGCGCGACCACGCCCGGCAGGTGCGCATCGGGGTGCTCATCACCTCGGTCGTGCAGCAGACGCTGATGTACGGCGTGTACGTGGCGACGGGGTGGGGCTGGGCCGAGGTCCTGCCCCTGCACATCTCCCGGGTCTCGGCGCTGCTGTGCGTGGTCTACCTGGTGACCGGGTCCAAGCGCCTCATGGATGTGCTGTTCTACTTCAGCCTGTGGGCGTGGTTCAGCTTCTCCTACCCGCAGAGCATCTCGCCGATCACCAACCTGTTCGGCTGGAGCTTCCTCATCAACCATGTCATCACCCTGCTCATGCCGGTCCTCGCGTGGGTGACCAGCGACTGGCGGCCGAGCAGGAGCGCGCTGGGGCGCGCCTTCGCGTGGATGGTCGCCTACTCCCTCGTGGCGCTGGCGGCCAACGCGATCACGGGCGGCGACTACTTCTTCCAACGGAGCATGCCGGTGCTCGCGTCACTGGGTCAGCCCGCGTACTACCTGGGGACGCTCCTGGTCGGGTTCGTCCTGTTCTGGATCGGGTACGGCGTCTCCCGGCTGGTGCCCGTCGGCGGCGCGAGCGCCCCCGGGCCTCCCGCCGCCGACGAGCGCGGGGCCCGCACGACCGGAGACTCGGCTCCCCGGACAGGTGCCGCGACGAAGGCCGACTGAAAGGCCGACCGACGGGCATCGGCGGACGGTCCGAGTACTCGCGGTGGAGGACGAACACGAATATAACGCGGCTCTGAGTATATTCCCGTCCCGGACGGTCACCGGCGTCCCCTCCGGTCGCTCACCCGACGCCGAGGACCATCTGGGAGATGAGGTTGTCGAGACGACGGATATCCACTCCGCGACCGAGCTTGATCTTGACATGACCGGCGCGGGTCCACAACTCCATCTCAGCATTGAGGTCGAGATGACCGGCGTTCTCCGAGGACCACATGTCGATCCGGGAGTACGGCAGGGAGTACAGCTCCACCTTCTTCCCGGTAATCCCCTGAGAGTCCCTGACGATAAGGCGCCGGTCGGTGAAGATGGCGGAGTCGCGGAAGGTCTTGTAGGCGATATAGGGACGCTCGCCCGGGACGAGAATGGGACCGAGATCGTTCGGGATGGGACACTCTGCGACGAATGTCCAGACGGTGATGTCATCGAGTGCTGCGGGCACGGGTTCTCCTGGGGGCGGGTCGGGTCGGAGCCGGCGCGAGGATGCGGGGCCGAGGAGCCGATACTACCCCGGCGCAGGACACGGACGGGCACGAGGCCGCCGTCGAGCCCGGGCGGAGGGTGCAGTGGAGCGTTGCCCATCAACCAGGACCGCGCTCGCGATCAACGAGCACGATCTCGACGCCTCACCCACGTGACGGCGATGATCACCAGGAAGACGATCAGGGCGATGACCGATGCGGCCGACCACAGGATGCCCGAGGAACCGATATTAATCGCGAGAATGTCGTGGAAGGAGTCGGGGAGGCCGAGACCCCTGTGGAGGGAGCGCGGCAGGTCGAAGCGCCTGGAGGCGAACAGCAGCAGACGACTGGAAGCGAAGTAGGACAGCATGTTGCACGCGAACCAGTTCAACGCCACGCCGATCGAGCTGCGGAGCGGATGGCGTTTCCCGATCCTATCCAGATAGCTGAACAAAGGGGCCTGGGCGAAAAATGCGAGAAGCCCCGACGAGTACCATACATAGAGGAGGACCATGGCGATCGATTTGTCGATCCGCCCGATGATGAGAGGAATGACCAGGGCCAGCGGGAGCAGGAGGCACGTAATGAAAGAATAACCAGCAAGAACGGCCATAAGGCCGTCCTTCCGCGATCCTCTTCGTGCCCTCCTCGACCTTCGCCTCCTCTCCGGCAGGCGCCCGCTCGCCCCGTCTCCGTTCTCGGCGCGCTCGGCGACGGCCCCGGCACTGTCCTCGGCGAGCCCGACCCCGGGCTCGGGCTCGACAACGACTCCGTCCTCGGCGCGCCCGGCGACGGCCCCCAGGGCGATGCCGTCGACGGCGATGGCCGCCTCGATCCTGGCGTGCTCGGACGTTTGACGCGTGATGCTCGCGTGAATCGCCGCCAGGCTCGTCAGCAGGTCCTCCGCGGTGGGGCGCTGATACGGATCGGAGTCCAGCATCTGCGTGATGAGCTCTCCGAGCTCCCCCGTGCCGGCCAGCGGCAGGTAGTCGCCGCGGGTGATCTCCAGCAGCAGCGCTGCCGCCGTGTCCGCGACGAATGGCGGACGTCCGGAGATGCACTCGTACATCACCGCCCCCAGGGCGTAGATGTCGGAGGCCGGCGAGGCCTTCTGCCCGCGCACGACCTCCGGCGCCATGTAGGGCAGTGTGCCGATCACGGTCCCGGTCGCGGTGAGGGAGGATGACTGGTCCAGGGAGGAGGCGATTCCGAAGTCCAGCAGGACCGCCGCCCCGGAGGCGTGGATCATGATATTGCTGGGCTTGACGTCCCGGTGGCAGACGCCCAGGGAATGGGCCTCGCTCAGGGAGCTGCTGACGCCCTGAATGATCGATACGACATCGGGAACGTCCATGTGCCCCCGCAGCAGCCGATCGCTCAGCGACTCACCTGTGATGATGGGCATCACAATGTAGACGTAGTGGTCGTCGTCGTCCCTGCCGGTGTCGAGGATGCGAACGGTGTGGGGGTCGGTGAGCCTCTGGAGAGTCTGAATCTCGCGCGTCGCCCGGCGGGCCTTCCGAGGATCCTCCTCGAAGTCCACCACCTTGACCGCGACATCACGCCCCGTGACGAGGTCACGGCAGCGCCAGACGGACGCCTGGCCGCCGGAGCCCAGTCTGTGCTCGAGACGGTAGCGTCCGCAGATCGTCGTCCCGGTTCTCATCGTTGGATTCCAACCTCGGTCTTTCGCTGGATTCGGGGTGGGGTGGACCGACGTCGGCGCCTGATCTCCCTGCGATTGTGACACGCTCGTGATGCGCGCGCCTCAGGTACCACCTCCCGGGACGGGCACCGCCATGCACTCGTAGTCGACGGAGGAGCCGGGGACCAGAGAGCCCCCTCCATCGCATGACATTGTAGGACGAGCGGGAATGCCGGTGCCATCACATCCCCGCAAGAGCCCGGGTGACGGCGTCGGCCATGAGGCGGCCGCGCAGGGTGAGCACCGCGCGACCGGACAGGGCCGCCTTGGCGTCCAGGAGACCGTCGGCGACGAGTCCCGCCACCACGGGTGCCGGGCGTCCCGATGCGCCCGCCGTCGCGCGCGCCCCGGATCGGTGCGCGCCGTCGTCGGCCCCCGCCCGGGAGAAGGAGGCGTGCTCCAGCCCCTCGCGCAACCGGATTCCGAGCATGACCCGCTCCAGCTCGCGCGCCTCGGCGTCGATGACCTCGTGCCCGGACACCGGCAGTCGCCCGCCGAGCACCTGCCCGGCCCACGCCACCGGATGCCTGGCGTTCCACATGCGCACGTCGCCCAGGTGGGAGTGCGCCCCCGGGCCGGCGCCCCACCAGTCCCAGTCGCGCCAGTACGCCTCATTGTGCCTGCACTCGAAACCGGGCCTGGCCCAGTTGGAGATCTCGTACCACCGGTACCCCGCCCCGGCCAGCACGGCATCGGCCATCTCGTACTTCGCGGCCTCGTCGTCGTCCTCGGGCTCGGGCAGCTCGCCGCGGCGCACCCGCGCCCACATCCTCGTTCCCTCCTCGATCACCAGCGCGTACGCGCTCAGGTGATCCGGACCGATGTCCACCGCCGCGTCGAGGCTCCGCCGCCAGTCGTCCATCGACTCCCCCGGCGCCCCGTAGATGAGGTCCACAGAGGTCGCGAGCCCCGTCCGACGAGCCCAGCGAACCACCAACGGCACCCGCTCCGGCCGGTGAGCGCGATCCAGCACGCGCAGCACGCGCGGCACCGCCGACTGCATGCCGAAGGACACTCGCGTGAAGCCGGCCTCCGCCAGCGTCGCCAGATAGCGCTCGTCCACGGACTCCGGATTCGCCTCGGTCGTCACCTCCGCGCCGGCGGCCAGGCCCCACGTCTCCCGCACCAGGGCCACCATCCTCGCCAGATCGCCCGCCGGCAGCATGGTCGGCGTACCGCCGCCCAGGAACACGGTCCGCGCCGCGCGGTCGGGCAGCCCCGAGCGATCCATGGCGGCGCGCGCCAGACGCAGCTCGCCGGCCAGTGCGCTCGTGTAGTCCGACGCGGACGCCCCCCGGCCCATGGCGAGATTCGTGTAGGTGTTGAAGTCGCAGTAGCCGCATCGCACCCGGCAGTACGGCACGTGCAGATACACGGAGAACGGTCGGGGGGCCGCTCCGCCGGCCGCGCCCCGCGGTGCCGCCCGCACCTGGCCGGGCAGCTCCCCCGAGCCCGGCAGAGGCGCCCCATCGGGCCGAGCAGGGCTCATGACGTCTCATCCCGGACATCCCCGGGCCGCGTTCGATCAGTCGTCCATCCGATCGCCGCGCCGGCGAGCGCCATCGCGCTCACCGGGCGGCGGTCCCGGAGGACCCGGCGGACTCCGCATCGAGAAGCCTGTCGACCGCCGTCACGGCTATGTCCAGGCGCCGCGCGAAGTCGCCGCGGACCTCGACCACCTCGACGCCGTGCTCGGCCAGCAGGGCGCGCAGCCCCTCATCGGCCTCCTCCCGCTCCTCGCCGAAGACCCGGGTGCCGTCATCGACCCACGGCACGTCCGGACTCAGGTAGAGGACCAGGTCGTAGTCCTGCAGGCGGGCGATCTCGTCGATGATGCGCTGATGGAAGCCCTCGTAGAGCCCGGAGTAGTTCTGGGCGACCAGGGCCTCGGTATCCACGAACAGCACCTTGCGAGCGCGCGACCGCGCCTCATGGACCGCGAGGTACTGGGCCATGGCGATGCGCGGGTAGTCCTCGAGAAGGGTGTCGTTGTCCCCGACCTCATCCAGCAGGGCACGTTTGCACTCGCTGACGTACTCGGTGTTGTAGTACATGGCCAGATTGCGGGCCAGCACCGTCTTCCCGGTGGACTCCGGACCGACCAGCACGACCTTCTTGACCATGAAGGCGCGCACCACCACGGGCATCATCTCCCAGTGGCGCAGAGCGCCCTCGGCGCGGATCTGAGCCGAGGAGGCCGGATGGAGCCGACGATCCGGCTGGATCAGCACGCGCTCGGCGTCGGGGTAGAGCCCCTCGTACGCGACGTCGTCGTCCGTCCCGGAGAAGAACACATGCGTGATCAAGGCGCCAACGCCCTGCATGATCGCACGTGCGCCGACGGCCCGGTCGGCCCCCTCGTCCCCGGTCCGGGGCAGTGCACGGCATGGACCCGCACATGCGGATGGTCCCGGAAAATGGTGCGCAGCCAGCGCTCCCGATACCGGGAGGGGAAGAAGCGCAGACGCGCGTGGCGGTAGAGGTGCTCCCACTCCCAGGCATCGTCGGTGGCCACGACCACGTGCAGTGCATCGACCATCGTCGATGCGCGCACGATGGCCGCGATATGGCCGCAGTGCAGCGGCGAGAACCTGTCCACGAGGATACCGGTGCTACTAGGCACGAGCCGCCTCCTCGACAGCCCGGGAGGTCCGCCCGGCGGGGCGCCCGGTGGTGGCACTCATCATCGTAGGAAGACCCTCTCCTCGACTCCGTCGCGCGCGTCCTGCGCGGCGCCCTCGCGCTGAAGAATCCGGAGCAGCGGTTCGCGCAGCTCCGGGCGCCACGGCATGGTGGTGCGCACGGCGCTCAGATCCCGAATAGTGCGCCCCGCCCGGACGCCCCTGTCCTCGAAGCGCGTCATGACCCGTCCGATGAACCGCTCCGACCACCCGCCGCGCACGCCCGCCGGCGAGCCCGGATCCGGTCCATTGCCCAGGCTCCCCTCCACGGCGGTCTCGGCTCCCAGCTCGGGGCGGGCCCCGGCGGCCTCGTACCGGAAGTACGGTTCGGTCATGTCCGGCCCGATGCCCGCGGGCAGAGCGGAGACGGCCTCGAGGACATCACGCATCTGCCAGGCGTAATCCGCCCAGTCGGTGGCGAGCCTCCACACGCCGCCGGGACGCAGCACCCGGGCGACGGAGTCCGCGAACGCCGCGCTGATCAGACGCCGCTTGCGGTGGCGGGGCTTGCGCCACGGGTCCGGGAAGAAGACCCACACCTCGCTCACCGACGCCACCGGCAGAGCGGTGGCGAGCAGCTGCGAGGCATCGGCCGGCACGACCCGCAGATTGCGCAGCCCCCGCTCGGCCGCCTGACGCACGATCTTGGCGATCGCGGTCTGCCACACCTCGACGGCCAGGTGGTCGACGCCCGGGTTCGCGGCGGCGTGCGCGAGGATCGCCTCCCCGCTGCCGGAGCCGACCTCGACGATGAGCGGGCGCGGCTGCCCCGGGTGAGCGAAGGCCGTCTCCGGATCCAGGCGGAAGGATCGGGCGACGGTACGGATGGCGTCGGCACGCGGGACGTCGATGATGTAGCGGGCGCCGTACTCCGCCAGGGCGCGCGCCTGCCCATCGGTCAGGCGCCCGCCGGCCCGGGAGAAGGAGCGCACGCGAGAGTGGATGGCATGGGATCGGGTGGGATGCTTCTGGGGCATGGGATGTCTCGTCGGGCCTCAGCCGATCTTCTCGTGGGCCGCGGCCCGAACGTACTTCTTGGTGTAGGCGGCGATGACGCAGTTGCCGAAGATCTCGGAGTTGAGCAGCGCCTGGGCGTCGCGCGGGTCGTGGTGGGCGAACCACCGCCGGCAGGTGACCCGGTGGCCCGGGGAGGAGATCACGCGCACCTCGTCACCGGCCTGCACCGCGCCTTCATCGAGTACCGCGAGGTAGACGCCCACCCGGTTGCGCGCGGAGAAGACCTCCACCCAGTCCGCCCGACCCACGCCGCGGGCGAAGGTGGCGCACGGGTTGCGCACGCCGGTCACCCGCACCCGCAGGCCTCCGGCGGCCGGGGCGCCGATGGACAGGATCGCGCCGATCTCGACGTCGTCGATATCGCCCTCGATGAGGAGGTTCTCCCCCAGCCGGCCCGGCTCGACGCCACCGAGCTCCTCCGACCAGTGGCGCTGCTCGGCGGCGCTCATGGCGTAGAGGGCCTTGTCGGTCCCGCCGTGGTGGGTGACGTCCCCGTGCTCGTCGGTGACGATCCCGGTGCGACCGACCTCGACCGGGCCGTCGACGGCGCCCTTGTGGATCGCCGAGAATCCCGCCGGGCCGGCGTCGGGCCGGATCCGCCGGACGGTGCACACGGCGCTGACGGCTCCCACCGGGTCCCCGTCGTGGAACGGGGAGGGTTCGTCGTCGTGGCGGCCGTCGGCGCCGGCGTGCGGCTCGCCCAGGACCCGGGCCAGCTCACGGGTGAGCACCAGGCCGGAGCCGTCGTCGATCATGGCCGCTTCGAGCGCGCTCACCTGGTCCCGCCCCGTTGTCTCCGTCATGTCCACGCCCGTCCCTTCGTGATCCGCGCGTCCTCGTCCTGATGCGTCCTGTGCTCGTACCCGTCCGCTACGTGCCGCTACTTGCCCGGCTTGGCGCCGGTGCGCTGGTCGGCGCCGAGCGCCGCGACGAAGGCCTCCTGGGGCACGTCCACGCGACCGATGGCCTTCATGCGCTTCTTGCCCTCCTTCTGCTTCTCCAGCAACTTGCGCT
>RBWB01582129.1_pt1 | contig 16744 bp, 17 predicted proteins | sample 2014201 | NCBI WGS metagenome assembly RBWB01 (sample SAMN10133834, study PRJNA383868) | Human oral metagenome, whole genome shotgun sequencing project. | isolation source: supragingival plaque isolated from 88 juvenile twins | host: Homo sapiens | place: Australia
CCAATGTATCTACACACAAACCAGAGTCGTCAGCTAGAACCATTTTATTCAATTTATTGGATAAAAATTCAGCCTTATGTTTTGCATTTTCTTCAAAGGTTGAATAAGGTTCATCAATTTCTGGTACATCAAAGTCTTCCAAACTGAGGACCTTGTATCCAAGTGGTTCTAGTAGTGCTTTAAATTCTTTTAGTTTTCCTTGATTGTGTGTTGCAATGATAATTTCGTTCATTAGACCTTATCGCCTTTCTTTTTTATTTTACATTCTTTTGTTTGTTTACATTATGACAATTCTGTTACAATTGCAGGCGGAGGACGGATGATTTATCAATCTTCGTTTACTCGAACTTCGTAATGAGTTCCAGTAGATTTATCCACCCGTACCAACATCTTGATTTGGTCAGGATTGAGTCGTTTTGAAGATTTAGACTCGAACTCATTCTTCTTTTTAGGAACAATAATTTTGTCACTGGCAACAATGGTTCCAATTTTAGGGTAGTGGGTGATAACTGTTCTTCGTAAGACACTTGTTCCAACAATTTCTTCTGTTACTGAGTCAAAGTAAGTGTCTGTTTTTCTTGCAACTGGAAGAGTGATTTCTTCCTTGTTGTCAAATTTGAAAGTCACTTCCTTTTGCCCACCTACTTCACGGTAAGAAAAGACCTCTCCAAAATTGTTGACCTTTTCAATCTCAAAATCTTTTTCGTTCCTTAATAGGTAAACCTGTAAAGCCTTCTCCTCTGAAGCTGTTAGAGAGGTGGGGAGTTTCTTCTCAAAGAATAATTTGAGAGTTAGGCGAACTGTAACAATTCCAGTAAGGGAACTGAGAAGTGGGATGAGTGGAAAGGAATCTTTTGCACCCGAGAAGACCAAATAACCTCTTGGTGAGTTGACAAGTCCAAGAACAAAAAGCTGGAAGGGTTTGTAGTCCACAAAAAGTCCAAATAAGATTGCAAACAAGGCAATCACAACAAAAATGTTTGAAAAGAGTTTGACCTTCTTGTTTGTTTTAAACAACTTCTCAAATTTCATAATGTTTTTTCTATCCTCAAAATTTAGATTGGTTTTATAGTTGCTGTTTGAATGAATTTTAACCATTATTTCTCTCCTTTGTTTTTCTTTACTTATTGTACCAGAAAAAATAAAAAAAGTCAACGTTAAGAGACTTTATAATTTTAAAAATTAAAACAAGAAAGAAGGAAAAAATGGATTTAACAAATTTTAAAACCTATTTAAAAGAGGAACTTCTGAAAGATGTTCCTTATCGTGACATTGAAAAGTCATTAACAAATTATTTTGAGCACAAATTACCAGAAAAAACCAAGGATTTTTTATCTGGTATCAAAAACACAGACCTCCGAAATTTAGTCAAACTATTTTTGGAAAGTGGAAACTTCGTTGGGATGGAATTTCTTTACACTTTGTTTGAACAAATCAATCAGAGAGTTGTTTACTGGGATGATTCTTCTTCAGCTGTAACTGTTTCAGAAGATGGGGTCAATCACTTCCTTGATGAAATGGATGAGTGTGTTGAAAACACCCACCAAAAACTAATGATTGAAAAGTATCCTGAATTCAAGAAGAATACAGGGTATCAATTTTGGAACAATGTGTTCTCAGAATTTTCAGACCAATTAGAGTGGGATGAATTTTTGAATTCCTTGACTGTACTTGTTACAGGAAGTGGGTTAGCTCAGAAATTCTTCTACAATGTCCGAAATAAAACACTTTCCCTCGAACCAATTCAGAGTGATACCATCTATGTAGGTGAATTAAGAAAATTTGGTTTGCAACAGTTTGATGATGGGAATGTCTTTGCTCTTTCAGAAACATTTTTTGGTTATTTGATTAGTAAGGACAGTTCTGAGATGGTTAAGGAAAGTTTGAGTGACATTCAATTCGTGTTAACTCAAGATTGTTACAACTATCTTGAAGCTTTTGAAAGAAGTATTTCAAAATTGAATCAATCCTTTGATAATAAGGATGGAGCCATCCTTGCAACTGGAACTCTATTGAAGGCGAAGGATGTCATTGAAGGTTTCTTTCCAAGAGAGTTTCTTAACCAAGAAGATGTGAATATTATCAACACAATTGGTAAAGAACGTGTTCGCTCCATTATTGAGGAGATGGCTAGAATTGATAAGATGAAGAGATAGAATTTTTTCTATCTCTTTTATAATTTCCAAAATAAATGTAACTCAAAAAGTTACTAGAAAGAAGGTAGTAAAATTTGATTGCAACAGAAAGTATTTCCAAAACTAAGGAAGGCCAATTGTATTCCTCTCTTGCTGCAATTGTTTCAGACAGGGAGCGATACATTGAGAAGGTAGAAGAATTTCTGCAATTTGAGTTCTTACTTTATGACTCATTCTTTTTGAGAACTTATGGTGGTGAACGTTTGAGAAGTCTTTGGGAACATTGTGAACAACACCCGAACTTCACTAAAGGTGTTTTGGAGCGTGAGTTGCTGTTGACAAATGGATTTCCAATGTATCTTGGTTTTGATTTATCCAAAAAAATGAGTCACCACTTTTGTGGATTTCCTGAAAGTGGAAGTGATGGCTTGGGTTTTAAACAATTTGTTTTCAATCAGAAAACCAAAAACTTTGAATTACTAGACTCTGTTCCAGAAGAGAAAAACTCTCCTTACATTGTAATGGGGGAGTTGTTCCCCAACCTCAGTCCAGAAACTTTACTTGGAATTGTAAAATATTATGATTGTTCTAAAGTTGGATTTTACGAACTGGCAGAAATGTTTGCAGAAGATTTGGAAAAGTTAATCAAAATTGGACTCTTGAAATAAAGGTACCTCAGTACCTTTTTCTTTTTTATAATTTAGAAAAATAAAAGTAGATTTAAGTCTACTAGAAAGAAGGAATAATGATTAATAAGGAGAACGGTTGGAAGAAACCCAACCATATTACAAATTATGAAAATACACTAAAAGAAATTCAAGATAACCTTGATTCTCTGATTGATGATTTTGTGGATAAAACGATTCACAAGTTTCTTCAAACAGTTTCGTTTTTGGATTTCAATAAAAAGATAAAACAAAAGTTTGTAAAATTAATTGAACTATACAACCAAGATGCGAAGAAAGAAAATAACTATTTTTTAAAAGAGGATTCTCCCCTTGCTTACTTTCTTTTAACGAATCTTAATTTATCTGGTGAGTTGGTTAGTGAACTTGCCTTTGAGGGATTTGAGAAAGTTTATAGTCAATCTTCTTCAATGCCAATTATTTACAACCTACAAACAAAGCGGTTAGAGTTAATTACTGAATTCACTTACGTCAAAATCCTTAAAAATGAAATTAGGTATAGATATTACCATAATAATTTTCCACTTTTTAATGGTGATTTGTTTTTTGACGGTGCTGATTTTGACCCTAAATATCACATTGTTGATTTATTGGTTGCCCTCTATACTGAAATTATTACAGAGGAAGAATTCAAAAGTTATCTGAAAGAAGTTTTTCAAGATGCCATCAAATTTCAATATTTACTTTTGACTAAGGAGATAACTGAGGAAGGTTTTGAGTATTTACCAACAACAGTTCGAGGTTTTAGTCTTGTGAAGGAATTGGAATATCTTAATTTGAATGGAATGAAAACAGAAATTATCACAAACTTGATTGCTGCCTACCCTGAAATTAATGCAGAGGTGTTGATTAAACATCTTCAGTACAACAAACTTACAGAATTTTTCTGGCAGGATGTTTACAACAAAGACATCATCTCAATTGATGATTTGCAACAAGAGTGGGTCTGGAATTGGTATAAGGAAAATACTCACCTTTTAGAAATTGTTGATGTAAAAACGTTGAAAGATTTCTTGGATACAGTTAAAGTGCCACTAAGTCAAGTCTTCAAAACTGAGAATGATTTACAGCACTTTGCAAATGATTATCAAATCTACAAACAGTTAGAAGAAACAGCTTTGCAATACCATCAAGAAAAACTTAAAACACCAATTAAGTTGAATTTTGTTGAGGATGAGTACACGATTCAATTCAACTACCTTGAATTGCTAAGAGTTTTGGGAGAGATGTGTTCAAAAGAACTTTTGAAAGTTCAAACTGAAGATAACTCTATCACTGAAACAATGAAAGGATTCTTAGAAAGTATCACTATTTACCTTTCAAAAGATAAGGTAAGAAAAGATGATAATAAACTTGTTTATGATTTTCTTGAAACATTTAAAAAACACTCAAATGAAAATGCTACTATTTGTATCCCTGTTTCTTTATACAGGAAAAATGAGGAAAAAATTACATTTAATTTGAATGGGTTTCAAAGTAAGTTACTTTCAGTAAAAGATTTAAGTCATTACAATTTAACCATTCAATTTTTATCTCTTATAGACGAAGAAGATATTCGTCTATCTGAAATTGTGAAAGTTTCAAAAGCCATCACTGAAATTATTTCAGCTATGTTTTCTTCTGAAATTGTTACAGATGTGAGGGAAAAAGTTGTATCACCTTACACTTATCCAGTTTTCTGTATCACCAACAAAGTTAAAAAAGACTTAGAGTAATCTAGGTCTTTTATAATTTACAAAAATAAATTGTGACTAAAAGTCACTAGAAAGAAGGACGAATGATTACTAATGAAGGAACTGGTTTTGACAGTTCTTATATTGCTGGGATTTTTGAATACCAGCACATTTTGAAAGAAATTGACAAGTGGTTCAATCAAGACTCAACTTCAACTTTGACTTTTAAGAATAACTTATCTGAAATTTTAAGTAGACCATCAAGGTTAAATGTTGAAGGGTGGTTGTGTCTCTGCTACTCATACTCAAAAAATCAAATTAGTTTGAAAGTTCACAACTTCAAAGACTGGTTACATTATGGTGACTTCTCAGAGAATGAAGCAATTGTTACTTTTGATGATATATGGCTATATCCTTTGAATAATGATAGTGTTTTCCTGAAGAAATTTGAGTCTGGAATTACTACAGAAGAAGTATTTCAATTTGTTCAAGATTACTACAAGGACATTGTAAAACAAATGACTTTGAAAGAGTTAGACTTTGATGTAATACTTGAAGATAATCTCCTCTCTCTGGAACAGATGAAGAAAGGGAACCTCAGTACCACTAATCGTAATTTTTGGGAAAGTAAGGTAGCTGATTACTTGGCTGGATTTATCTTGAGGCGCAATAAATACGACCTTATCCCTAGATATTCAGGAACTCCAATTTGTGGAGTAAAGTTGAATGACTACTTTACAACCATTGAAAAAACACTTGCAGAAAGATTAGCTCAATCTGAATTTCAAATTGATTATAAAATGTTGTTCAGAATGATAAAAGTCTTTCAATTGAGTGACAATGTACTGAAGTATTACTTTATAGAACTATCTAGTGCTCCTTACAAAGAAAGTGCTATTAAGTTTTTGGATGATGATTTAGTTGAAACTGTTAACCGACTTTATCCTGTAACAAGTGAAAGTGAAAGGACTTTGGTTTATACTAATTTTCTAAAACAACTTCATCACGAGGATATTTTAAAAATTATTGTTCTCGGAAATACCAGTAATGATGAAAGATACAATATCAAAAACTACACTGATATTGATATGTTGTACGAAAATGGCAGAAGATATTAGGGTAACTATAAAGTTGCCCTTTTTTATAATTTAGAAAAAAATGTTTGTGATAAACATTCACAAAAAAGAAAGAAGGAAAAATGATTACAAAAAGTAAAGAAAATAAAAATGGTTTTCAAATTTACCAAGACTTGTTGGTTTACATTGTGGAAAACTTGGATAAATTAGTTGATGATTTCTATCAAGATTTGTTCACTCCCCTTCTGAAACAGATGAAGGAGTTGGATACCTTTCTAACCTTCAGGGACTATATTCTGAATGTTCAGAAAGAAAAAATAAAGGACTCTTATTTTATTGGGAAATTAATAGATAAAACAGAAACTAGATACATCTCCCACAATGGAAGTCCAGATAGTAAAATTTTTGCTCTTTTGAGAGACACTATTACAGATTTTAACGAGGAAGATTTGGATGATACATTATCCTTTGATGTAAAAGAGAAAAAATTGGTTCTCTACAATTTTATAGAATATTCAAGTCCCTACAAAAATGGTTTCTCACTCACAGACTACCCTTTCACACCAGGAAAAAGTTTTAGTAAGGATTTGAAAAAGAAAATGGAAGATGGGGAAGAAAATCCCTACACCTCTTTATCAATTTTAGTTGTGAAACATTATGCTGGAATTATTTCAGCAGAGGAAGTTAAAGGAGAGCTGAAGAAGAAAATCACAGATATTATGAAGTGGGCAACCATAACTCACAGTACAAGTCAGTCTTCAATTGAAGTTTCTGATTCTATTCATTGTTTGCCAACATTTTTAAATGTGCAAAACATCAAGAGGATAAATATCTTAGAGATGTATCACCTAAAATTTGTTGTTCCAAACAAAACTGACTTATATTTGGAACGTGTTTACTTCACCCACCTTAATGACCTGTTCCATTTTAACAAAGAAGAAGTTGAATCAGTATTTGGTGAAGAACTTTTGAAAGAAAAATCATTCTTCTTAAACTGTCTAGAGTAGTTAAGGCTACTCTTTTTTTTTGATTGACAATTTGATGAATAAATAATATACTTTTAATAAATAAATTAAAAGAGGTTTACTATGAATAAAAATTCACAAGACAACAAAAGAAAAGATTATTTTAAAATCTTCTTTGTGACTCCAATGATAGGTTTAGTCATTCTAATTGTCATTTTAATTACCAACCAACTTCTCCTAACTCAGAAGTTATCCACTGAACAGGTAATTACAGGAAACAACATTTACGCAATGGAGAGGATTTTGGAATCTGATGAAGAATTCACTCCAACCCAAGAAGAGAAGTTTGACTCCTACTTTAAAACGGTAGAGGATAGTATCAAATCTAGAAGATTGTCCTCGACTATCTTTAAAGATGGAAAAGAAACTCTTTACCAAGAAAAACTCACTCTTCTGAAACTGAAAAAGTTTGAGAAAATAATGAATAACAAGAAAACACAATCAGATGTAATGAAAATAAAATAAAAATGATTCAAGGTAACTTGAGTCTTTTCATTTATAATTTGAGAAAATAAAGAAAGGAAGAAGGAAAATTGATTACAAACCAAACAGTTGGTAACTCACAAGAGGAACGTTATCTTCAGAAACTAAATTGGTTGAAAGAAAATCTAGACCATTTAATTGACATCTTTTATCAAGAGGAAGTATCAAAACTTCTGAAAGATTTAGAATATTATGATGTTACAGGTCAAATTAAAAAGCAACTTCCAAAATACATCAAACCTGAAATGACGAGGGATGAAGTATTTGAAACGTTTGCAAGTTTTGCTCATTCAATCGTTGAAAAAGAAATGAGTAATGTTAATTTCTCAAAATCAGCTCTAAATCGTTTCATCAAGAAAGTGAGTGGAAATGGAACTGTTTTCTTTGAGGAGAATTTAGTTTTGGATTTGAATAAAAACAAATTTCAATTCATCGTCCAAAAAGAACAAAAAATGTGGTTTCATAACAACTTTCTTTTGTTTGAAAGTCCATTTGGCAATGAACCACCTTTGGATTATGACACCTTCCTGGAACTGTTAGAGGAAGAAAATTACCTCCCTTTGAAAGTTACAGTTTTGGGACTCTATTCTGGAATAATTTCAGAGGAGGAAGTAAAGGCACACTTAAAGACGGAATTGACTACAACACTTCGTTGGTTATTCTTGCTTGCCAATCAGGAATTGAACCCTTATAGTCTAATATACAGTTTTCCAATTTCACTTCGTGATTGTTCACCTTTGAAGATTTTAGCTGAATTCAAGAATACAATGGCTGGAAACTTTTATCCAAAAGATTCTTTTGAACGAATTCAGGAGGTTTTCCACCTCACTGAAGAAGAAGTTTATTCTATTTTAGATGAATCTGATTTTCTGAGGTTCCACTTTGTGAGTTAAAATTGATTTGACTAATTTTACAAAAAAATAAAAGAGTGATATACATCACTCTTTTTCTGTATCTGTTACAGGATTCTCAAATTCATTTTGTGCTGTGAACCAATCCACTAAATTATCAAACTCTAATTTTAGGTAAGGATAGTACAACCTATTATTTGAATAAAGTTGCAACTGAACCCCTTTTCTGTCCCTGTAAATAGTCTGAATAATTTCATTCATCAATTCTTCTCTACCAGTTTTCTGTAACTCACTCCTGAAATAAATCCAGAAGAGGATGTCAACAACCCCCCAGACGACAACAGAGAGGATGATGGAGTAGATAAAATGATTGTGAGGGTTCACCGAATTGTGAAAGATGTTTAAAAATTCACTTGGTGGAACAACCAAATACAAAATCAAATAAGATACAAAGAATAGTATCAGTTCAAAAATACTAGTTCTACAAATATTTTTGTAATATCTTTTGAGTACCTTATCCTTATCTTGATTGATTAACAGATATTCTACAAGTGTCATTTGAGTCACCTGAACCTTATCTAATTTTGAAAGTTTGAATAAATATTCCTTCTGACTCATTACCACTTCAAGTACACCTCGTCACGCAATTGTTTTGTTAAACTTAAAATTATTTTTGTTTGTTCATCTTGATTCTTCTGATACATCTCAATCATTAAGTCAAAATAGGTTATCAGAAATTCACGAGCCACTGTCTTAGACAATTTCAGAATCTCCTCGGCTGTAATTGATTCAGAGAGGGAGTCTGTCAAGAAGGTAAAATGAAGGACATTACTGGCTAACTTATAATACTCTAATAGTTGAGCCAACTCGTGATTTGTTTCCTTTGTCCGTTCCACCAAATCACGAAAACTTGGGTGGAAGGATTTACTCATTCGTTTCAACTGTTGGGGAGGGAAAATGGGGTTAAACCAATCGTACTCTTGTTCCAAACAAAGTTCTTTAGGAAGTCCTCTGTACTGTTTTTGAAGTTCTAAGACATTGAGAGGAATGTTTCTCTCTCCACGATAGTTACTAATTTCACCATAATCCTTAAATCGTTGCAAAAGTACAGTGAATATTTTTTCATCTTTCGCCACTGTAACTGTTTGAGAGAGGGTGCGAAAAAGAACTGCAACTTCAAAGAGAGACCTCCAGGCAGGTAGGGTAATGTTGTTCTGAGTAATGTTACTGGTGATGGCTTTAAGGGACAAGAAAACTTGACGAACAAATTTATTTAAAATCTTCTCCCCTTCAGTCAAATTATTTCCGTAGTGATTATTACCTAAAGAAATCCCCTCTAACCAATGAACAGGTGGTAACTCTATCAAACCTTCCAATTCGCTTTTTGAGATATTGGGATTGGTTGTGTTGAGTCTTGGAATGATTACATTTTGGAAATTCACTTTAGATGCACTTCCAGAAGCAATTGGCAACATTAACATTCATTCTCCTCCTTTTTTTAATCTTTGTATTGTTTCTTACGTTTGGTACACTCCTTCCAATTTGTGGAACGTCTTCGGTTGGAAATATCCCAACTTTCTTGTAAATCACGTCTCTTAAAACGATTGATGGTTCGATTGAAACCTTTTAATTTCACCCCACAGTAATTTTCACGAATGTAGTCTTGTTCGTCTTTGACTTTGAGATACTCGTATCGTTCGAAACCTCTGACTACCCAACCAGTCATTGTTGAGTATTTCATTCTCCGTTTTCTGATGGTTCTATTTTGTGTCCTATCTACTTTCACCTTGATTTTTTGAGCGTACTGAATACTGCTTTCACGTTCCTTACTCCACAACTCTGAATACAACTCTGAATATTTCACCAATTTGGGTTGAACTGATTTTTGGTGACGTGGTGATTCTGACTCAAAATAAAACAAAATCAAGTTCTTGTCACTTTCACGTACCCCTCTGGAACTGTTAAAGCAAGGGAGTTCCAAATCACCTAGACTGAATCTTGAGGTATTTCGTGGTGAATAATAATTCACTTGTAATTCTTGATATTCCAGTTTTTTATTTTGTTCACTGCCTGTAATTGAATATGCAAAATTTCTGCATAATTTTGCACTTTTTAAGTCGCTGATGATTTTGAACTCCCACTTCTGAATCTCTTGCAGAATGGGATATGCCTTGTAATTGTTGGAGACGTGGAGGAATTCATCTGCCACATCGTAGAAATGTTTGTTATCTGAACTGGACAAGAATCGTTTCAAGACAATAACAGATTCTTTGTCAGATAACTTTCTTGAGAAGAAAAGGTGCAATCGGTCTAGATTGTAAGTTGTGGCATCAAATGCCAAGAGTGGTTTGAATCTAAATTTTGCCTTCTCACCTTGTTTTGGTTTTAATTCCTCAAACAAAACTAACACAATTTCACCTCCAAAGTTATTTTACTGTTGTTTTTATTATATAACATTTTCATAATTTCATCACACAAACAAAAACACTTACAAACTCACTTTCTAGAATAGCTTAACATAAAAAAATCGCCCTGTCAAGAGTTAATTACAAAAAAAGTTTTTAAAGTTTTTTTTAAAAAATACTTGACAAGCTCAAAGACTTGTGATACAATGCTTTTTACAAACAACAAATTCACTCTCAAAATCTATAAACAGTCTGGACTAGTACAAAGAGCTTCGCTCTGTATCAGTAAGAGACTGCATAAAGTTATAAATATTAATAATTAATAAATAAATATTAATAAAAATATATTATATATTTAATTAATAATATATAAAGCTCCTACGGAGCGATAGTGTGTAGTTCGGTGAGCGAAGCTCCCCTCACCTTATAAAACACGTGCGTGTTTTATAATTTAAGATTATTTTAGTTAATAATATATATTAATAAATAATATTATATATAAATATAAATAATAATAATTGATATTATATATATTACTTATATTATTAATTAATAATAATTATTTTAGATATAAATAATTAATTAATAAATTATGATATATCATAACTAATAAAATAACTTATAGTATATCATACTTAATAATAACTTAAGATGTATCATAACTAATAATTACTTACGATATATCATAATTCAATTACTTTAATAATTACAGGAGGATATATAAATATTATTATTGTTATATATAAATATTTTAATTAATAATATAACAGCTTGGAACTAAAATAAAAACAAGCACACAAAATAAAAAATAACTTGACAGGAGAAAGCAAAAATGATATACTAGTTTTATAATTTTAGAAAATACAACAAACAGAAAGAAGGGCAAAAAATGAAACTGAAAACAAAATGGAAAAATTGACTATCAAAATGATGAACACAATACATTTGCTCAAATACTTTACGGGTTGATGAAATTGATGTTGCCAGATTTTTGGACAAGGAAAGCAAAAACCAATCCGCTCAATCGTAGTCGCATTGAAATGACACTTATCAATTTAGAAAAATCCCACTTTCCTGTGGCGGCGTCTATGTTTGGTTTTGAAAAATTACAAAAACAAAGACTTTACAAGGCAAATAGCACCATTATTTATCCTGAACGTAAACTTTTTGAGAAAATTCCACATACGATAGGTTTTGTTGTAAAAGGGGAATTGGAAGATACTGGTGGTAAACTCCCAAAATACTCTACACCAATCGTTGGAGAGACTTGTACCACTTTGAAAGTTTGTAAGCCTGATGAATGGTATTGGGATTGTAAAAGAGAGTTTACAGATTTCTTTGAATTCCTTGATTGTTTACGAAAAGAAGTTCTTGTTGAAAGACTGAATTTACTTAAAATTGTTGATGATATTGAAGCTGAATTCAAAATCTACTTAGAACAATTACAAAAATAAAAAAACAGGTTTAACCTGTTTTTAATTAATAGTGAGCCATTGGAGTTGAGGCATTAGTCTCAATTCCGTTAAAGTAAAATTTGTCAATTGTTGATGGGTATTTCCCACCATTATCACTTGACCAAGATTTGATAGTGTAAACATTTTCATCACTATCAGTAAATTTGTGAGAAGTAAAGTTTCCCACTGTAACACGTTCCAATAGTTGGATTCCTGCTGAACGCAACTCACGTTCAGTTAGCTCCAAAAATTCTTCAAAAAGAATTTCGTCATTGCGATTTTCCATATATTGCATAGTGTTGATGTTTTTCATAATTTCCTTCTTTCTACCCAAACGGGTTTAAAAATATTTTTTCAAAAGAATTATAATGAGTTTGAAAAAAGAAAATTATTTTTCCGCAACTGAAACAATCCCAGGTGAGGGAAATCCAAATCCTGAAACAAATACAGAGAGGGTGTGACGTAGTTTTAACAATTAAATAAAACTCTTAATTTTTATTTAGTTTATGTTATACTTAAATTATGGAAAAATTAGTTTATAGATTAAATCAATTTATAACTAAGTTGAATGGCAAGTATAAAAATAAGGTTCAAAATTTTAAAAAGGATTTAGAAGATGAGTAATATAACTTTAGTTGCAGAGTCTAAACTTTATGTAAAAGACAATCTTTCTCTTTATAACTATTTTGATGATTACTCTAAGTTGTTTAATTTCTTAGTTCGTAGATGTATTCATCATTTACGCCACAAATTAAATGAAGTGTCTGAGTCTCAGTATCGAACAAATTTGATGAAGAAGTTTGACTTAACAAATCGTATGGCAAAAGCCATTATCAGAACTGCTAAGAATCAACTTAAACTCTTAACAGAGTCCGCACGTTATCATTTTAATAACCTATATAAACGCAGAAAATCTTTTTATAAAAAGATACAGAAGTATAAGTTAATGTTGTCTTTGAGTTCAACTTCTTCAAAACAAAGAAAAGTAACAAAACTACGTTTATTTTGGACTCAGATGAAGTTAAACAAGGTCAATCAAGTAATTGCTAATGGGTTGAAACCTCATTTGACCTTTGGTACAAAACACTTCTTAAAGACAAATAAACAAAAGTTCTTTACAAAAAGAGATAACCAAGTAGTTTATATTGGGGACAAAAATGAAACTTGTGGTAATCAACAGTTTCAAGTTCAATTCAATTCTAAACACAATCGTTTTGATTACAAGTTGAGGTTGGACAACCAATGGGTGTCAGATTCCAAAAAGTATATTTTTGGTTCCTTTGTGTTAAAGAACAAAGAAGCAAAGAAAGATATTTTAAAGACCTTATCTAATAAGAAGTCCAACCCTTTAACTTATCGAATACTCAAACGAAAAGGTGCTTTGTATTTACAAATTATGTACCGAAAAGAAATCACTGACATTACAAGATACAATCACGGTGCTTTGGGAGTAGACTTTAATAAAGGTTTTATTTCTGTCTCTGAGATAGACTCTTGTGGAGATTTAAAGTCTCTAACTAGATATAATTATCTTCACAAAGGCAAAGCAACTAAAACGAAAACTTCTATGTTAGAATTGGTTGCTAAATTAGTTACTCAAGCAGTAAGTGTTGGAAAAGATATTATCATTGAAGATTTGGTCAGTTTAGATTCAAATAAGAAACAAGTGAAAACGACTTCGAAAAACTATAATCAAATGATTAACAGTTTGAAGTTCGGTTTATTTAAACGTTGTTTACTAAGTAAAGCAACAAAAGAAGGGGTTACTGTTCACAGTGTAAACCCCTATAACACAAGTAAAATAGCTCAAAAAAGTTATACAAATAAAATGAAATTAAATGTGCACGACGCAGCCTCTTATGTAATTGCACGAAGATTTTATCAATATGATTAGGTGACTATTATTTAATACAATCTGAAGACTAGATACGGAAAGATTGTGAAATTAAGTAATATAACTTAGTGTTTGAGAGAGTCTTTGTTGTCTTGAAATAAAGAGGATTTTCAAACTATTTAATAGCTTACCATACAGCTAATTTAATTGAAATATTAAATGAAAGGAATAGAATAACTATTTATAGTTATTTCTTTATGGTGACTAGTTTATGACCAACCCCCAAAATAACCAACATTCAGAAGGTTCACTTTCCCAAGAAAGTATCCAAACCAACAAACAACGAATGATTCAAGGTTTCCACGAAGCCCTACTTTCTGCCAAGGTCTCTTTGAAGAAAGAACGAAGTATTGAAGAAGACAATTTGTTTCTGGATATAAATAAAAACAATTTATTTTACCGTAAAGAAAATTGGGACTTCACAAGTGACTTTGGTATCCTTGTATATTTGGGTAAGATAAATTTAGACTCCAGTAATGTTGAGAAGTTGATTAGTGACTTGATTCTGGATTTAAGTTTTGATAATTTTGCTAGTCGAAATAGACTTTCTGTCTTCCCAGAAGTTGTCAATCAAGATTTGATGTTCAACCAAGTTCTCAAATCTGACCCACGTGAATTTATTTACAAAACAACCAGTGGTTATCGTTACCAAAAAACAATCTCACCCTATCTTGCTGAAGAATGTGGTAAGAAATTAGATGAATATTTGAGGGCTGGATTTTTTGACACCATTCCTCTGGAATTGATTCAGAAAAAGTTTGAAGTGCCAGGATGGACAGTGGAACGTGTTCTTCAAGTTCTTCAAGATGGTTGGGATAAAGTGGAACTCTTTCAGCTAATTGAGTTGGTGGTTAAATTGGGCTATCTTGTTTCTGAGAAGGAAAATGTTCTCCACCCTGTAATTGTTTCAGAATTGGATTCTCGTCTCTCTAACTGGTTCAGTGGGGAGTTGACAAGTCCTGAACGTGTTGATTTGTTTACTGAATCAGGTTATCAATATTTATTTAAAGAGTGTCTGATGTCCAGTTCAGAGATGAAGAAGTTCGTTAAGGTGAAACGAGTGGCTCAAGATTACCAAATTGAACTGATTGGAAAACATCAACTGTTTTAAACTTGACAAACAATTTATTTTGTGGTAAAATAATTGTATTAAATCACGGAGGTGTAAAATGAAGAAATTCACTTTTGAAAAATTTTATCTATACTACAATCTCTTTTGCCTTCAACTGGTAAGGTTGTTAATTATTTTGGAAGGGGCAGTTCTTGGGGCTATTTCCATTCAAAATCTAATTCGGATAGATGTTCGCTATTTTTCTGACCCACACTTTTACTCTAATATTATGAAATTTTCTGAAAATTTGTTCTGGATTTTAGTTGTCATTATTTTCTTCCGTCTGATGAAGAATTTATTCCTTAGTGAAAGACAGAATGAATCTCTTTATGAGGCAACTGGAAGTTCAACTTATCAATTCTTTCGAGTAATTAGTGACATCAATCCTATGAAAGGGTTGGGACTTCCAATGTTGATGGTGTTATTGTGCATCCTACCTGATGTTCCCAATAAATATTCCTTTACTATTGGACTAGATGGTTTCGTTCCTCAAACAGTTACAGAAAAGAATTTTGCCCAATTCTATCACACGATGGAAAAAACATATAGTGGAAACGGAAATATTCTACTCACTCTACTTGTAAGTCTTATTATCTTAATTATTGCTCAAAAACTAATTCGTTGGACAATTTCTAAGGTTGTCTTTGAGGAACACAAGTACAATGGAACTTTTGCAGATTTGCGAGATGAACTATTTAAAAAATATGCGGATAGAAGTATAACAACTGAAGATTTTGATGTCTTTGTCCGTCAACATTTCTTGAAAGAGGAAGTTCGAGATTTGATTGTGGTTGATAAAACTTATCTCTCAGGATACCGAAAAGGTGCTTACTTCACCCAAACAATGACAATGAATTTTTACTCAAAACTAGGACGCTATATTGGTACAACAGAAATTTATAATATTAAATCCTACCCTGAAACTGCTGTAGAAAGATTAACTCCAGTTTTAGGTCTTGCAGAGAATGCTACCGCAACTGCATTAATTAAAGGGATGAAAATCCCAACTGAAACAGGTAAAGAGAAAGAAGCTTTAACTGAAACAAATGAAGATACAAAAATTTCCACTGAAACAACTTCAGCAGTGATTCACAAAACTGAAACAGTTTCAGGATTTGCACAAGTCTCACCTGAATTTGTTACAGAGAAGTCTCTTCGGCTGAAACAGTTCCAGAGAGGTGGGTTCAGTCAAATGCGAGGGCGGATTGTAGTAAAACGAAATAACAAAAAAAGAACTGAATAATCAGTTCTTTTGGTTTACAATTTGTAATCTTTTTGTAACATTCTTTTGATAGTTTTACAGGTATAATAAGAAAAGATTATGAATTAAGGAGATGAACTATTTTTGAATAAAGTAAAGAAGATGCTCTTAATTGCTCCAGTTATTATTTCTGGTGCAATTCTAACCAACCACCTCAACCAGCAAGACAAAACTGCTCACGCTGATGAGATTGCCGTGAATAAGGTTTCAGTAGACCAAAGTTTAGCTATTTCAAATACAATCGAAACTAAAACTGTTTACTACTCTGGAAATAAATCAGATACAGTAGATACTGCAAATCAAGATTCCCTTGTAAATAATGAAAAGTACTCATCAAATGAAGATGGTGGTGTTTCTGCAACAGTCCTTTCAGAGACCAGTAATAAAACTCATCAATTGTTGAGTGAAAAAGCCATTTCTGAAATTAATGCAGAAGATAAACTAGGTGAAGCTGAAAGACTTCAAAATGAAGAAGCCAAACGTGTAGCTGAAGAAAAGGCAAACGCTGAACAGGCTGAAAGAGAACGTCAGTTGGCTGAAGAAAAACGAATTGCAGATGAAAAGGCAGCAGCCGAAGCAAAAGCAAGTCAAACAAGTTCTTCAGGACCAATTTATACTCCAACCACTTATGGTCAATCTGGTGGTGGTGGAGTTGGCATTGATGGTGCTCGAGACATTCAACCAAACTAT
>RBWB01582130.1_pt1 | contig 16739 bp, 14 predicted proteins | sample 2014201 | NCBI WGS metagenome assembly RBWB01 (sample SAMN10133834, study PRJNA383868) | Human oral metagenome, whole genome shotgun sequencing project. | isolation source: supragingival plaque isolated from 88 juvenile twins | host: Homo sapiens | place: Australia
AGCCGACGTTGTAGGTGGCGTGGATCACGTTGTTAGGATCGCGGAGCTCCAGCCACGAGCGGAGGAACTCCAGCGTCTTCGTAGCGTCCCGGTGACGCAGCAGAGCGTCGGCGGCGGGGCTGCCCTGCCGCTGCTGGGCGATGAGGACCGCCTTGTTCCACTGCGCGTTGCCGGAGTCTGTGCGGGCCGTCACACGCAGGTCGCCGGCCTCAATGGCCTGGGCCACGAAGCCCTGGAACCACTTCGACGTAGCGGCCGTGGTCACGCCGTCCTTCGCCGGCGCCGGCGCGGGGGCGGTGCCATACAGGCCGAGGATGTCCTCGCAGGCCTTGAGGCGCAGGGCGTCCATCTCCGCGATCTTGGCGTGGACCCAGTCCACGTCGAGCAGGAACCCGCGCTGCTCCACCTTTGTGAGGGTCTTCACAGTAGGCATGGCGACGTAGGTGGCGACCTTGCCCAGGCGGGCCATCTGGATGTCGTCGGAGTCGAAGGGCTCCTCGTCACCGGTGAGGAACATCTGGTCGCGGTGCTCCTCCTCGATCTTCCAGGTGTAGTAGGTGTCACGCGCCGCGTACTCACCGAGCTGGATCAGGTCCACGCGCTCGGCGGCGCCGGGGGTGCTCAGGTCGAAGTCGTCCCACTCCTCGATCCCGAAGTCGCGGGCGGCACGGATCTTCAGCCTGGTGCGCGCCTCGGTGTCGACCAGCTGGGAGGAGACGGTCGTGTCCCACTCGATCCGGTCGGACAGGTCTACGCCGGCCTGTGCGAAGACCCAGCGGGCGTCGAACTTGATGTTCGCGTTGACGAAGGGCTTTCCGCTGCGGTTGATCTCGCGGCCGATGATCGCCATGACCTTCCGCCACGCTCCGAGCAGTGGCGAGGCCGGGTGCGAGAGGGGCACGAGATAGGTTATCGGCTGCTCGCCTTCGAAGGTGCGCCAGCTGTAGGCGCCGGCCGCGGCGCGCTCGGCGTTCGGGAGGGTGAGCGAGGCCAGGACGATTCGGGCGGGGTAGCCGCCGTTGGTGTCGCCGCCGGCCTCCGCGTACTCGTCCAGGCCGGTGGTCTCCAGGTCCATGACGACCTTCTGGGAGGCGTGGATGGCCTTGACGAGGGCCTTCAGGTCCTCCTTGCCCCAGACCCACGTGATCGGGCCGCAGGGCGTGTGTGAGCCCTGGGCGGCCTTCCGGGCCCGGCTCACGACCTTCTCCAGGTCCATGATGCTCATGACTGCTCCTATCTGGGACGGCGGTAGCCGTCGCCGGGTGACTGGACCAGACTACATCTTGTGAGGTGACGGGTGAAGTGCTCACAATATCTGTGGGAGGTGATCTAGGCAACAGAAAACCCTCAGGTAGTCATCCTGAGGGTTTCTGGGGGCGTCCTTGCCGGCGCGGGCCGACTCCCTAAAGGGAGTCCGGGAGTCAGATCTCGCGCAGAAGAGAGACTAGCACGTCCTGGAGGTTGCCGACCTTGTAGGAGTACTCGACCCTATTGCGGCGGGAATAGACCTCCATAGTCCACAAGGGCCAGCGGCCTCGCTTCTCGTCCGACTGGGTGAAGGTCAGGACGAGGTCGTGACCGTTCTCCGCCAGGACGGCGGGGGCGGCATCCTTCGTCGCTGTGCTCACGTAGCGGAGGTAAGGGCGCAGGGCGTTGGCCCAGGACTGGACGGTCACGCGGCGCTCGGTGAGCGGGTTGAAGTTGCCAGGAAAGGCAAGGTGATTGGTAGAGAGGGATGTCATTGGATTCTCCTATTAGTTGGTAAGGCCCATGGACACGTCGACGCCTCGAATGATCTGGGCGCCGTTTTGTAGCCGTACCTCGGCCTGAGATCCGTCCACGCCTGAGGAGGGCAGGTATACCTTCGAGTTGCCCCAGGCTTCCACGTCTACACCGTCTGAGGCTACATACACAGTCGCCTCCATCTGTACGACTACCTCGGCGCGGTCGTAGGCGTAGACGGTGGCGGAGTCGTAAGCGTCTACGACTCCTTCCTCGATTGCATAGACAACGGAGGACTTCTCGGCGATAACAGTCGTATCACCCCTTCCGGAGACCCATACCGGCGCCGGGCCGTAAGCCACGACGTGAAGGTTCGCCAGGGAGTCGTCCACTGAGATCGACTTGCCGGCAGTACCTCGGAGGTAGAAAGCCGAGTTGTAGTGGGTGAGCTCGTAGCCTTTGCGCTCGGCCTCGGCCAGCGCTCTGGAGATGTCTTCCGTTGAGTTGATTGTGTATTCGTACTGGTTCTTCATGGATTTCCCCTATCGGGATGGATGGGTGGATGGTCAGATCAGTGCCGGTTCAGGTACAGGCTGTGGCCGCAGCACAGGCACCGCTTAAAGAATAGCGGTACCGGTAGCCAGAGGAACCCTGTGAACAGGACCATGGTCCAGTGGATCAGCTTGAGCCCGAGGAGCCCTGCGCCCTGCTCGCAGTGCTTGCAGCCGCGGCAGGCGTATCCGGAGATGATGTAGTAGTCGTCGCTCATGCCTTAACTGTAGGTTGTCAGTGAGGCAGGGGCAATGCCTGACAATAGTTACCTAAGTGATTTGCGACACGTAGGTACCAAAACGGTTAATGGATTTGTGGAAAAGTCTGGGGACGGGGATAGACTTCTCTCAGCATTCCCAGCAACCTCTAGATTGGAGACCCGTGAGCCCGCTGGACGAGGCGATCATCGCCAACGATGCGCTCCCCGAGCGCGAGCGCAAGACGAACCAGGACCTGGCCGACGAGTTCAACACCTCTGAGGCCTCTGTGCGGCGTCATCGGCGCGCACTGAAGCGAAAGAGCCGGGACGACCTCGATCGGGACGCGTTCTTCGACCTCCCCGTAGGCGCCATCACGAAGCGCGGCAAGACCGTCCGGCTCGCCGACGGCTCGTACGAGAAGATCGAGTACCGGCCTGGCGCCGTCGAGATGGAGGAGGCCAAGCGCCTGTCCTACGAGGACCTTGAGCCCGTCTTCCGCGAGCCGCTTCTGCCTAAGGTGACCGATCCGTCCGGCCCGATCGAGTCGACCCCGGTCGTCTGCCTGGCGGACTTTCAGGTGGGAAAAGTTGGAAAAGGCGGGGACACTGAGGATACGGTCCGGCTCGTGCGCCGCGCCCTGAAGGACATCGCGGACGACCTCACCGGGCCGGCCCCGTATCAGCGCATCATCCTCGCCGACGTGGGCGATAGCACCGAGGGCTTCTGGAACGTCGCCAGCCAGGCCCAGACCAATGACCTGAGTCTCACCGACCAGATCCGCACCGTGCAGAGGCTCTACGCCGAGGCCGTCCGGCTGCTCGCCCCGCTGTGCAAGTCCCTCTACTACGTGGCCGTCCCTTCAAACCACTGCGCTGTGAGGACCGGGATCGGCAAGAACAGCCGCGCCAACGCCCCGGACGACGACTTCGGCATCATGATCTCCCACAACATCGAGGACATCATCGCCGACCGGCCCGGATTCGAGCACGTCACCTTCCACCGGCCCGAGAAGTGGGAGGAAGCCGTCACCGTCGAGGCGGCCGACGGCACCCGCATCGGCTTCACACACGGCCATTTGGCCTGCTCACAGAGCAAGGTGCCTACATGGTTCAGGGACCTCGCGTTCGGCCGCCGCAGCGGCCTCTACGACGCCAGGATCCTGGTGCATGGGCACTGGCACAACTTCGGCGTCCGCCAGGTCGGCGACGCCCGCTGGATCATCTCCTGCCCATCCGCCGACCGCGGCTCCGACTGGTGGACCAACATCAGCGGGGACTCCACCAAGCCCGCAATCCTCACCTTCGAAGCCCAGGGCGGAAACGCCTCCGCCTGGGAGCTCTACTCCTGACACACTAAGGCCCCGCTTGTAACCGGGCTGGTACAAGCGGGGGCCTTGTGATTTCAGACCCGGACGTCCGCCAGAACCCCAGCCGTGGGTACAGCCCAGCCGATGATGGTCACGCCAGCAGCCTGTGCTGCGCTCTTGGCTATCTCCTGCTCGTCCTTGCCGGCCACGAGTACCCACACGCCGTCGGGGAAGGTTGTCTTCGCGGCCCTCCAGACACTGGCCCCGGCCTTCGCGGCTGACAGGACGCCCTTCTGGGAGTCCTTGACCGTATCCGTGAGCATCCAGTCCGCGGTAGCGTCCGTAGCGTCCACGACGCGCGTGAACGCCGGATACTCCGTCTGCATGATGGCGCGCAGCTTGGACTGCCCGCGGCCGTGGATCGTCTGGTAGGTCTTCCCGGCCCGCTTGCCGAGGAGGGTGTGGATCTTCCCATCCGAGGACTTGTACCACTGGGCCGCCGCGTCACTGAGGCCGTTGCGGACGTTCGGCAGGACCTCGATCCCGGCGGCCTCGAGCGCGTCGATCGCCTCGACCATGCCCGACACGTCGATGCCGAGATTGCGCAGCCCCTGAATCGAGGAGTCCGAGAACTTCCGCGTGGCCTGGCCCTCGCCGGTAGCGGTCGAGGGGATAGCGACAGCGGCGTCGGCCGCGTCGACGGTGTTCTGGATCGGCAGCGCCACCTGCGTCGGCTTCAGGGCCGCGACAGCGCTGATCTCGGCCGTCGAGTAGCCGGCCCGCTCAGGAGTGCCCCAGCCGCCTGGAAGCCACGCCATGACCGGGAGGCCGTCACCCTGAGCCGGAGGCGGGGTCGGAGGTGCCGCGGGCGCGGGCGGGATCACCGGACCCTGAGCCTTAGCCCACGAGGCCAGGGACGCCACCGCGTCGCCGATGCGCTTCGCAGCGGCCGCACCGAACGCGATGGCCCCCATCTTCGTCGGGTGCGTATCGTCGCTCAGCAGAAGCGTGTCGCGAGTGCCGTCCCCCTTAGGGGATCCGGAGTTGCCGGTGCCGGACAGGACGTCGGACACCTGGATGACGGGAGCATCCGCCGACAGGGGAGTCACTCCCGAGGCCGGCACCCAGGCCTGGGTCACGCGGTAGGCGACGCCGTTGTAGACGACCACGTCGCCGGTCGCGCACACGCGGCCATCCCGCCACGGCACGGCCTGGCTGTCTACCACTCCCAGCCAGTCGACGAAGGCGATGCCGCTCGCGAGGCCCCCGGACTCAGCCACGCCGGTCTTCGTCGCCAGTACGTTGACGTGGGAGGAGCGGGACTGGAGGCGGGCCACCGACGATGGCTGCGCGCCGAGCACCACGATCGGCACGTTCGGGAGCTTGGCGCGCACCTTCGTGATGAAATTCTTCACGGCCTCGGTGATCGCCGCGCCCGAGGCGTCGCCGTTGTCGATCACCTTGTCCGCGTTCAGGGAGCCGATGGTCACGATAAGGTTCGGAGCGGCCGCGCAGACTGCGTCGACACGAGAGTCGACCTCGAAGCCGTCACGGCCCGAGGCCGAGTAGCCGAAGCCGGAGCCGTCGACCGCACTGAACGCAGGCACACAGCCCAGCGCGCGAGACACGACGGATGGCAGGTTGAAGCCCTGCCCCATCGTCGACTCGGTGCTCCACGAGTCACCGAAGAACCCGACCGTAGGGACTCCCTGCCCGGCGCGAAGCGGGAGAGCCGCGAGCGGGGCGTCCGTAGGCGCCGGCGACGGGGCGGGGGACGGGGAGCCACCGCCGCCCTGCTGATTCTTGACCTTCTCCAGCTCCGTCTTCGTGGCGTAGGTGCCCGACGCGTCAGCCTTCCGCAGGTAGTCTCCCAGCTCGGCCCTGGTCGCGGAGGCGTCAATGCGCTGGCCGAGGGCCGTGTCGGCAGCCTGCATTTCGGCCTTCGTCGCGAGCCCCGAGAGGTCAGGAGCCTGCCCGCCCCCGCCCAGCTGAGCCTGGGCCAGCTCGGTCTTGGTGGCGTAGGTGGTGGCGGCGGTGGCCGACGGCAGAGCCGCCTCAGCCGTCGCTTTAACGGCGTCGATCCGACTGCCCAGAGCGGCGTCGCCCTGAGTGCTCTCCTCCTTAGAGGCCAGGCCGGAGGCCTCGCTCTTCGTCAGGAAGCGCTGATCTGCGCCCTCGCGGCTGTACCACGTGAGATCGGCCATAGCCGTCTACCTCCAGGTGAGTGCTCCATTGCCAAGGTCTATGACCGCGGCCTTATCCATAGCCTCAAGGATACCCGGAGTGTCCGCATCCTGGACACCCCGACCGCCTGGACGGACCAGCCCGTCGTCAAGTTTTCGCCAGGTGAGGACCCCGTCACCGAGGTCGACGACCTCAACCGGGTTAGCGGCCTCCAGGGCGTCCGAGCTTCCTGCGTTGCGGACCTCATGACTCCCGGGGGTCAGAATTCCGTTAGCCGGAGGCTGAGGCGTGGGCGGCTGGGGCGGGGTATAGGTGCCCGACAGCAGGTCAGCGAGCGTGAAGAGCTGGCCAGAGGAGAGCTCCACTCGGCGACGGATGTGGACTCCCGAGTCTCCGGGGATATTGAGATCTATCTCATAGTTTCCGGGAGAGATGGTCACAGACCGGCCCGAGGGGCCTACTAGATATCCGTCAGTGTCGAGCCGGATCGACGTCCGACCTGCGACGATGTCTCGCGCCGGGAGCGGGGCGCCAAGACTGGCGGGGGTGAAAGTGATCCGGCCCAGGCGCCCCAGGCCGTCAGGGCCTACGACGCGGCCGGTGATCGTTGCGGTGGGGGAGGTCATCGGGGCTCCTGACGTAACGGTTTCGTCTCAGACTTTACCCTATCAATACGATCATGTAATGACTGGACCTCCGTGTATAGGTGGGACCTATCAGTACGTGCGTCATTGCGGACGCCCTCGATCTGGTTCTCCAGGCGAGCCATGCGGGCATCGTGCTGCCGGTCTGACTCGCGCAGGTCGTCTACCGACGCAGTCAGGCGGGCCAGTCCGTCCAGGACCTGGCCGAACTTCGAGTCGAGGTCGTCCCGCAGGTTGCTGCCGTGGTTGTTGTGGACGCCCTCCGAGGCCGACTCGGCCGCGTTGGCAGCCCTCACGACGTGGGCGCTCATCCGGGCCATCCTCTCCTCCAGGCGCTGCTGCTGATGCTTGATCGTGATCCTGAGCCAGGTGATGAGTGCGATCAGCAGAGCCGTCCCCGCCGCGATCACGTCGGGCGAGGCCAGTAGGGCAACAATTGGGGACGGGGACGACTCTGCTGCGAGCATCGGACTGCCTCAGCCGGCCAGGCCGGAGGCGTGGCGGGGGTTGTAGGCCTCCGCCTCGGCCGAGGCCACGGCGCGGTCGGTCTCCTCGGGCAGGGAGAACGACTTCAGGACCGACGCCAGGGCGGCGGCGCCGGCGATGCCGAGAGCGCCCTTCCAGTCCAGGCCGAAGAGCGAGGAACCGACACCGAAGGCGCCCACGAGGGACTGCGCAAAGGTGGAGATGGCACGCTCGGCCAGGCCCTCCCAGAACGTCGCGGTTGCGTACTTCACATGTTCTCCTTCCATAGGTAAGGGCGGGGACCCTCGTGAGTCCCCGCCCTTAGTGTATCCCTATGAGTCTGTGAGCCTTCTATAGGTCACGACGATGTCACGACCTCACCACAGCCGGCGGGATCCCGCCTTGGAGTTGTTGAGCGCGCGCTGGAGAGCGCCGATCGTGGCGGTGCCAGGCTCGCCGTCAACCCAGTCCGCGAAGTCCCAACCCGCGGGCAGGTACTCCCTGTGCCAGGCCATGATGAGGAACTGGAGCGTGCGCCACGTGGCCGATCCGAGGACGCCATCCTCACTCAGCCGGGGCGCGTCGTTCAGCGCCGTCTGAGTGTCCGCCGGCACGGCCGCGTTCAGGAACGCCTGGAGCCTGGCGATGGCGGGCGAGCCGCCCTCGTTCAGGACGCCGTCGATCGCGGTGCCCATGACCTGCTGGAGTCGGCCGATCGTCGCGACGCCGAAGACACCGTTACAGACCAGCTCGGACTGCCCGTCGGACTTGTTCTTCTTCCCGGTGTACGGGCTCGCCGACGTCGAAGAGGATGCCGCGGCGGGGGCGGATGCCGAGGTGACGGCACCGCCGCCCACCATCCGGTCCCAGGCGCTGCGGTCGCGCAGACGGTTCAGGTCCAGCGTGCCCGAGTAGCCGGGCAGGCTGCCGTCCTCGGTGTACTGGTGGATGAGCGGCTGCCCCCAGTAGGAGACCGACGGCACGGCCGGGTCCGAGTAGGGGCGGCCGTAGTCCGAGTATTCCGGGCCGCCGGCGTACCAGAGCGGGTACTGGGAGGCAACGGCACTCCAGTCATAGCCGTTGACAGCGCTGCCGTTCATGTAGATGCCCGGCGTGGAGCCTGTCAAGGACCTAATGGTGTCCAGGAACGCCTTCGCCCAGCCCGGCCCCAGCGGCACCGCGTTGTCCTCCCAGTCGAGCCAGAGCGTGGCCCTGCTGCGGAGAGCGCCGACGGCGGACACGAAGTAGCGGGCCTGGGCGGCCGCGTCGCCGGGGCGGGCGAAGTGGTAGAAGCCCAGCCGCTTCGAGGCGGCCAACGTCGCGTTGGCCTGGGAGACCATGTACGGGTTGACGTAGTCGTCGTCCTCAGTGGCCTTCACGATCACGAAGTCGGCCCATATGCCGGCCACGTTAAGGCCCGCCTGGTGGCTGGAGATGTCGATTCCGTGAGCGTGCTGCGGCGCGGCCGCCTGGGATGCCGGGGCAGCCGGTTTGGCCGGGGTCGGAGCCTTCCACTTGGCGAAGGCAGGCCACTGCTGGAGGAACTTGCTCTCGTTGAACCGGTGGCAGGACGTCCACGCGCCGCGCTGAGTGTGCGGGTGACTGCTGTAGCGGACGGTGCGGGTCTCGCTGCCTGTGGAGTCGCCTGCGTAGCCATCGATCGATCCGTCCTCGGCGATCCACGCCTCCGACACGAGGGGGTCGCTTCCGGACTCGACGGCGACCACGACGTGGCCGACGCCGCCCTCGTTCGCGGCCGACAGGATGATGTCGCCTACCTGGAAGCTGCCGTCCGGGGCCAGGTTCTCGTCGGACCAGCTGACCTCATTGAAGCCATGCGACTCCATGCCCTGGCGCATATTGCCGGTCCAGTAGTCATTAATCTCCAGGAGGGCAGCATGGCCCCATGGCACGCCGTAGGTGTGATGGATGCCGTAGGAGATGGCGCCGCAGGCCAACGAGGAGCAGTCCGCGTTCTGCGGGCTGGACACCCGGCCGTGCGCGTCGGCCGCGGCGTACCACGACCGACGCTCAGGCTGGCTGTAGCCGACGTTCTCGCTGTCGCAGATGCGGCGAGCGATCTCGGCGGTAACGGATCCTACGCTCACTTGCTCTCCTTGCTCTGGTTCTGAGTCTTCTCTGCCTCGAGGGCCGCGACGCGCTGCTCAGCGACGACGGCGCGACGCGTGAGCGCTGCGATCTCGTAGGTGAGTGCGTCGATGACTGCGAGGGCGTCAACTTGGGTGTTCTGAGGTTCCATCATTGCTCCAATCCTCTGGTTTGGGTACAGGGCCATAGTATGCGCCGGGCAGGGACATGTCGTCGGAGACGCCTCCGGTGTTCCCGCCCTCCCCCGGCGGGGGGAGCTCCCACCGGGACTTCCGGGAGTCGTCTCGGAGGAGCGGCTCACCGTCTTCATCCGTGTCCCCGAAGGAGACCCTGCGGGCCCCCTTGACGAGCACGTCCACGGCAGCCCCAGGCTCTCCAGAGACGTGCACCACCCACTCGTCTGGATTGGACTTGTCGAGCGTCGCCGTGGCAGTGCCTGAGGCGAAGACAACCCAGGGGGCGGCCGGGGAGGCGATCAGGGGGACGTAGTTCGGAAGTGCCCAGTCAGCGTGTCCGGAGGCGTCCAGGGTGAGGTTCTCCCAGTACTCGATCCCGTCGTAGGGGGACTCAGTGCAGGCGTGGGACAGCCACAGACCCGTCATCTTGGTGAGCCTGGGGACCGGCATCGTGAACTTTTTGTTCCCGCTCATGTGGATGCCGACGTTGTCCAGCCAGATCTGGGGCTCGTTGCGCCATGCCAAAACTGTGGATTTGTCGTTCACCCACATGCCGGTATTCGAGTTACCGAGAGTGGCGACCGACGCCCAGGTACGGCCCACCCCGAGATAGGCGAAGTTATTGTCGGAGATCTTCCTGTAGGCGATCTCCCCGTCGGTATAGGACAGGGTTGCCGAGTTGACGCGGGAGGAGAACCCGAACTTGCTCAGCGCCAGCGTCCCCCAGTTCGCCTGCGGGCCGATCGTAATCGACGCCTGCTGAGTACCTATAATCAACATCGGGCGTGCTGTGGCCCCCTTAGGGGCGGCCGACTGGAGAACGACGGACGGAGACGCCGTATTGGCGTCTTTTTGCAGGTATAGGCCGCCGTCCTCCCAGTCGTCCTCCAGGGAGTTGAATGCTAGGCCGCAGCCGACCTTCGCGCCAGATCGGGCGATATCCGTGCCCGTCTGCCCCCAGGTCAGGTCGTTGAAGTAGCACTCAGACCACGTGTCCCGGCGACCGATCCGCCCGTTGATGAGGATCTCTCCGGTGTGGGCGTTGATGTCTACCGACTTCCAGCCTCTTGAGGAGTACACCTGCATCCCGGATGGGGACAGCTTGAGTCCTCGGTTAGCACTCCGATCTGTCTGGATCGAGGCCCCAGTGATGACCATGCCGTCGATAGCGCCCGCCTGGATCTTGTCAGCGGTGATCGCGTTGGCAGCGATCATGCCGGCATGGATCTGCTCGTACTCGCCCCGCCTCGCGGTCACGATCTCCGACCACACGTGGTGGGCGGTGGCGTTAACGAAGCTAGCGTTGCCGGTGACCGTGAGCTGGTCCGTGGAGATCTCCAGGAACCGGCCGACGTCGGAGGCGATCTTCCGGGCCGTCACCTCGGCGATGTTGGCCGCCCCGGCCGTCAGCTTCCCGACGTCGAGGTTGCTGATCTGCTCGCTGGTGACCTTCATGCGCTCCCAGTGCGCGCCGTCCCAGCGCCACTCCGCTACGATGTTCAGGGTCTGAGCGTCCTGGACGCGGCAGGTGTCACCGACGGCGGAGCCTGAGAACGGGGGCACGGTCTCAGAGTCGCCGCGGATGTAGAAGACCTCCCCGAAGGACGTCTTGACGCGGCGCACCGCGGACTCCATCGTGGCGGCGGTGAGCTTGGAGACCGTCTTGGAGTAGTCGTCACCGGCCTCCTCCCACTTCCACCCCTTCGGGGAGTAGACGATGGTCGAGCCCGGAGCGTCCCGCGTGTTCGACGGGGACGAGTGGCCCGGAGTGGCGAACGCCGGGACGGTTACGTACTGGGCGCCGCGCGCCCCCTCGCCGGCGAGGAACGGTTTCTTAGGGCCCGGCATTACAGCGCCCTGATGATGTAGATCGAGCCGAGGTACGGCTGGCGCACGTCAATCGGTGCGCCCGAGCCGGTGGAGGCGGCGATCGGGCTGCGGCCGCCCGCGTTGTTGCCGGTGGAGGTGAGGTAGGTGTAGCCGGATGTGCCGATGCCGATGTCCTGGTCCGCGGTGCGGGACTGGAAGCGGCGGTTCTGGTCCTCGACCTCACCGATCTGGTGGGTGTGCGCGGGCAGCTGGTCCACCGTCAGGTTGATGGTCGTGGCGCCGCCCTTGTCGTTCAGGTCGTACTTCGAGCCATCGCCGGCGCCGACCGGGACGCGCTCCCGGAAGTCCGGCACTCGGAAGTTGGAGACCGTGGTCGAGCCGAACTTGGTGCCGATCACGCGGAACAGCGTCGGGTAGGTGTTGCGCTCCAGAAGGCGCCCGTCGCAGCGGATCCACCCTTCCGGATCCGCGTTGGCGCCGTACAGGGCGATGGTGCCGATCGGGATAGCCTTGTTCATCATCGTCTTGATACCGTCGGCGATCGCCTGGACCTGTTTCAAAATCTCGGCGGGCTGGCCGTTGACCTTCGTCTCCAGGTTGGTCACACCCTGGGTGGCGGCGCTGATGCCGTCCTCGATGTGGATGAGGTCGGCGGCGGTGATGCGGGTCTCATTCGCGCCGAACCCGTCCCTCCACTGCTTAGCGGCTGTGTATGGCTGCATTAGGCGTCTCCTTTGGCTCTGAGGACGAAGATTCGTCCGTCGGGTGCGATCCACATGCTGGACCCTATTGTCCCACTATCTGGAGGAACGGGTCCTGACGTCACGAGGTTGGTGGCCACCTGGGTCATGGCCCCGGTGAGGCGCTCCATATTCTTAAGCGTCTCCTCGCGGGCCGCCCGCTGCACGGCGTCGGAGTTCTTGAGCTTCTCCTCGACCTGCTTGACGATGGAGTCGGTGTCGACGTTCTGCGTGAGCGTGACTCGGGCCCCGGGGCCCCACTCCGAGTGGTTACCCGCCCGGTCGTAGGACCGCAGGCGCACCTCCCACTCCCGGATCTCCAGGCCCGCGAGGTTGGTGCGCTGGAGGGGTACCGGCATGTCAGCGAACTTCTGGGGCGTCAGGCCAGGCTCACGCACCGACACCTCGATGCCGGCGAAGTCGCTAGGCATGCCCGCCCCGCCAGTGCCCTTACCGTCCCAGTAGATCCCGAGCACGCCTAGGGTCTGGGTGAGCACGGGGGCAGTAGGAACCGGCGGCGGCTCGGTGTCGATCGCCATCGTGGCCTCGACCTCCTGCGACCACGAGCCGGTAGTGTCCGCGGTCACGGCGCGGACCTTGAACGCGTACTTCAGGCCGGCCGTCAGGTTGGCGATCTGGGCCTGCGTCTCCTTGGAGGTACTCATCGGGCCGGACAGGAACGGCAGCTGGCGCGCCGAGATCTCGTAACCTGTGACGGCCACGGCCACGCCCAGGGCGTCAGTCTCGACAGGCGACCACTTCAGCGTTGCGACGGCCCGGGGCCAGCCCTGATCGTTGATCACCACGTCCGAGGTGACCACGAGCCCCTGAGGAGGTACCGGCGCGTACTTGCTCTTCGGCTTCTCCGGGCGGGGGTTCTTCCCGTCGGAGTTGACCGCGCCCAGGATGCCTTTCTGCCGCTTGGCGAGGCGCGACAGGACGTCGTCCAGGACGGTGCCGAACGTCGTGTGGCCCTGGCAGCGGCCGTTCTCCGTCACCGAGATGGAGATCTGCGAGACCCGCATGCGCTCCAGGCCCTTGGCCCGCTCCACGCGGATCCAGTCGCCCAGGGTGTAGTCCTCGAAAGGGAGCCACTGAAGGTCGTCGGCCTCCCACTCACGCTTGACCTCCGCCGCCGGGGAGGCGCCGGTCTTCATCGTCAGAGCGGCAACCCTACGGGCGGTGGCCTCCAAGGTCACGCCGCCGGCGTCCACGACCTTCTCGGTGCGCGGCATACCTGCCGGCGCCTCAGGGTTGGGAAAGGTCCAGGTCTTGCCCTCGTCGCCCTTCACCAGGACGTGAGTGCACAGCTGCGACCAGTCCAGCTTCTCCGGGGCGGACTTCGTGCCGGCCGCCAGGCGCCACACGACGTCCAGGTTCTCGCGCTTGAGCGCGGCGTCGGGGTTGTAGACCTGGAGAGTGCGGCCGCGCCAGCGGTAGTCGAGCATGCCCATGTTCATGAGCGAGTCCAGGATGGACTTGATCGACACCGACGGGTCGAAGGCGATGGTCGTGATCAGTGCCCAGCGCTGCCCGGCGGAGTCGGACGTTGCGGACACGTCCAGGTCCAGGCCATTGCCCCAGCCGCGCTTGACGGCCGCGTCCCATACGGTGCGCAGGATCTCGCCGGCGTTGCGGTCGCGGAAGCGGTACTTGCCGTCCTTGTCCATCGCCGCGAAGGGGACGTCCCACACAAGGGCGCCCTCCAGGCGGTGCCCGATGTGGATAAGGTCCGCATGGCGGTGCTCGGTCCCGTCGTCGACCAGGTTCCACTCCGAGGAGAGGTTGATGAACCTGGCGTTGTACGGCTCGGACCAGGTCTGGCCGTCGTAGCAGAGCTCGACGGCGAGTTCCACGTCAGAGTCCAGCAAGGTCCCCCGGACGCCTAGGTCCCCGTTCGGGTAGGACAGGGTGAGCGAGGGGGTGGCCTGGCGCGGGCAGGTGAACGTGCCGGCCAGTGCGTCCGGGAGCACGCCCAGGCGCTGGCCGGTGGCCTGGTCGTAGGCGACGTAGCGCATGGCCAGGCCACGCGCGAAGGCGGGATTAAGCGGCATCAGTAGGCCATCCTTCCGCGGAAGCGGCCGGTCGTGCCGGTCAGCGTCATCGAGATGCGCCCGTCGGCGTTAGGCGTGGCCCGGAAGCCTCCGGGGCTCATCGAGATCTCCCCGTCGGCGCTGCGCGCTCCGGGCTGTATCTCCCACTCGATGGACGGGTTCTTCCAGGCTCGGTAGCGGGCCACGTCCACGATCAGACGCTCCCCGCCGTTCAGGGATCCAGTGAAGGTGAGCGTGGACCCAGACACGTTGTCCTTGACCGTGCAGGTCGAGGCCGTCGGCTCAAGCATCAGCTTCCCGTCCGGGATAGGCATGACGCAGCCGTCGAACTTCGACATGTCGCTCAGGTGGTCGACGATGTCGACCGTGTTCCGCCACAGGCCCGAGACGATCTCGTAGGTGACCGCGAAGTGAATCACCTCGGAGTGCGGATCGAGTGACGGCTCGACCGAGGACGTCGGACGCACCCGGGCCTCTCGGACGGGCTGCCCAGCCGGCGTGTACCGAAGAGTCTGCATGCGCCCGAACGCGAACAGTCGGCGCATGAGCTCCTGGTAGTTCTTCTCCAGCTGGGCCAGGCCTCCCTTGCAGCGAGATCCGTCGTGGTTGTCGGCCCAGGAGAAAACGGTGAACTTCAGGGCGACGGTGGCCGACTTCGTTACCGCCGGCGCAATCGGCATGACCCCGAAGCGGCCCGGAACGTCCACCGAGGCGTTCCACGGCTCGCCGCGGGTCGACAGCGTCGTCCCCTCGGTCAGCACCCACCGACCGAGCGGGTCGTCCAGGTCAGCTCCGTCCAGAGAGTAGATGGCCATGGGTGGGTGACCTTCCTTACACGATGGCGGCCAGTCTCAGCCCCTCGGCGACCTCGTCGCGAGTCTTGGAGTCCGGCTTGGCCTGCGGATAGTGATTGGTTATGTTGATTGTAGCGCCCCCAAGGTTGCTCTTATTGAACGGCTCCGTGGCGGAGACTGTGCCCGAGGACGTCACTCGCCCGGTAGAGGCGCGGGCGGGGAGCGGGCGCACGTTTGCGGTCAGGCCTACCGTGGCGGGCTTGGCGATGTCCTCGGTCAGGCCCTGGAGCGACTTGCGGACGGTGCCGTACTGACTCTCCAGCCCCTTGACGAAGCCCTTCATGATCAGCTCACCTGTTGGGGTGAGCAGGACCTTGTCGACGGGCTCCGGACCCTTCCAGGACGTCAGCTTGCTGGTCAGGCCGCCCAGGGACGATTTCACTGACCCGTACATGGACTTCAGACCGTTGAGGAACCCCTGGATGACGTTCTTACCGGCGCTGATCAGCCACGAGCCGGCGTTGGAGAAGATATTCTTAATATTGGTGGGCAGGTTCCGTACGAAATTCACCACGCCGTTGACGCCCGTGGAGACGACGGACTTGATCCCGTTCCATGCCGCGGAGGCCCCGGACTTGATTAGGTTCCACCCGCCGGAGATGACGCTGCCGAGTAGGTTCCACGCGGCCTGAGCAATGCCCTTAAGCGCGGCCCCGAAGTTGGAGAACGCGCTCTTGATGAAGTTCCAGACGCCGGAGCCAATCTGTTTGATCCCGTCCCAAGCCTGGGACCAGTTGCCGGTGATGATCCCCATGACGACGTTGATGATCCCCTGGATCACCTTCATCGCGTTGACGATGGTGTCCTTGATGATGTTGATGATCGGGACAACAATCGGCATTAGCGCCTTCACCGTCGTCCCTACCAGCTGGAACGCGGGGATCAGGGCAGCCGACAGAGCATTCACGATCGGACCGATAGCCGGCACGATCGCGGCGAGCAGGTCGGTGATGAGCGGCCCCAAGACCGCGAACAAGGCTGACAGGACCGGGCCAAGAGCCTGGATGACGGGCATAAGTGCCGCAGCCAGCTGCTCGATGATCGGAGCCAGCAGCGCGGCCAGCTGCGTCATGACCGGCGCCAGCTGCTCAACGAGCTCGGCAATCAGCGGGGCGACGGCTGCGAGCAGCTCGCCGCCTACGGTAGCCAGAGCGCCGAACGCCTCGCCCAGGGCGGGCATGGCGGGGGCGAGGGCCTGCACTGCGATCAGCACGTTCTGGAAGAACGACTCCAGCCCGCCCTGGAAGGCGGGGTCCTGGAGGGCCAGCGAGATTCCGTTGAGGCCCGTCTCAATGATCTGGCCTACCAGCGGCAGGATCGTCGACAACGTAGGCGCCAGCGACACGAACGCCTGGCCCAGGGACCCGACGCCTGCGAAGGCGTGAGAGGCGGCGTCCCCCATCGCACTGAAGATCGTCGTCAGGGTGCCCTGCCACAGCGGACCGTTGACAGCCTTGTTGGCGTTGTCCAGGGCCGAGGCGATGGAGTCGATGGGAGCGGAGCCCGCCGCCATGGCGGAGAAGACTCCGCCCAGGATCCCGGCCAAGTCGAAGACGATGTCCTTCAGGGTGCCGAAGGTCTTGGCGGCCGCCTGGATGGACTGGTCCATCTCGCCGGAGGCGGTCTTCGCGTTCACCCAGTTTTGGAAGCTATAGGCCACGCCGTTGGCCCACTCAGCGATGGACGGCAGGTACTTCGCCCCGGTCTCGCCGAGAGTGAGCAGGGCGTCGGTGAAGGCCCCCGCCCCGTCGCCGCCGATGTTCATCGCCTCGGCCAGGTAACCGAGTGACGCCTGGAAGCCGGGGAGGTGCTCGGTGGCGGCGTCCGCAACGGCCGCCGTCATCATGCCCATCTCCGCCGCGACGTTCTCGATCGACGGGGTGAGTGCGTCCAGGGCGTTGTT